>Ga0182738_1001269_pt1 | contig 32126 bp, 25 predicted proteins | sample eDN5th30CBELigMG_FD_128876 | JGI IMG/M metagenome (GOLD analysis project Ga0182738, IMG submission 128876) | Enriched Miracle-Growth compost microbial communities from Emeryville, California, USA - eDNA 5th pass 30_C BE-Lig MG (version 2)... ...
CAAGCGCAGCCAGACGCGCCGCGCGCCCAGGTACCGGTTATAGCCGCCAAACAGTTCATCCCCGCCATCGCCGCTCAACGCCACCGTGACGTGCTGACGCGCCAGCTTGCTGATCAGATACAGCGGAATTTGCGAGTCCGCGCTCAGCGGCTCGCAATACATGCGCGGCAACAGAGGGATGACATTCAAAGCGTCTTCAGGTCGCACGACCAGCGGCATATGGTCGGTACCCAGATGCTCCGCGATAGCCCGGGCATGCGCGGCCTCATCATATTCGCTGCCGCTGAAGCCGATGGTAAAAGTACGGACCGGCTTGAGGCTGAGTTTCTGCATCAGCGAAACGACGGCGGTGCTGTCGATCCCGCCGCTGAAAAACGCCCCAACCGGCACGTCAGCCAGCATCTGCCGCCCGATGGTGTCCGAGAGCCGCGCCTCCAGGGCGTCGATTGCCGCCGTATCATCGCCTGTGAACGGCTGCGCGCATCCCTGGGCAACAGTCTCGTTCAAACTCCAGAACGGCTGCGGCGCAGCCGCCTTGGCCGCGGACAAACCCTGCCCCAAGGGGATCTCGATGAACTGGCCCTGCGGCAACTTGAGCACGCCTTGAAAGATCGACCACGGCGTCGGTACATAGCCATGCCGCAGATACAGCGCCAGCGACCCTCTGTCCACCGTCGGCCGGAAATCCGGATGAGCCCGCAAGGCTTTCAATTCGGATCCGAACAGCAGCATGTCGCCCTGCCAGCCCCAATACAGGGGTTTTTCCCCCAGGCGATCACGCGCCAGGCTGAGCACCCGACCCTGGCGATCCCACAAGGCCAGCGCGAACATGCCGACCGCTTGTTCCAGTGCATGCTTCAGCCCCCAGGACTGAATGCACGCCAACAAGGTTTCAGTATCCGAATGCCCGCGCCACTGCCGCCCGGTTTCACAAAGACGAGACCGCAAATCAAGATGGTTGTAGATTTCGCCATTGAAGACCAGCACGTAGCGCCCGCAGGACGAGTGCATGGGTTGATGCCCTGCGGCGGATAGTTCGACGATGGACAGGCGGCGGTGGCCTAGGGCAAGGCCCACAGACTGATCAACCCAGACGCCGCCGTCATCCGGGCCTCGGTGGTGCAAAGCGTCCGTCATCCGGCGCGTACGCGTTTCCAGTTCCGCGGCCGCACCTGGTTGCCAGAAGCCCGTTATCCCGCACATGTCTCATCCGCACCAATACCATCATCCCAAGCTTCTGTTATCACAGAATGACGGGCGCTATAAAGCATTAGTCAGCCCTAAACGGAGTAAAAACATCGTGAAACTGTTGCTGCCACAACTCAAGGCTGAGAAAGGCCCACAGGTTTCTACCAAAAACACTGCCACCGTCAATCAACTTTTCCACATCAAAGCCCGGCGCCAGATAAGAGCGCGTACACGCTTTCTGGCTGGCAAAGGTGTCCATCACGAACTCGCGGGCCCGCCCTCCTTGCCGCAGCCAAACCTGCAAGGGCACTGGAAATCCCATCTTATCCTTACGATCAAAGATCTCTGCCGGCAACTTGTCACTGAAACTGGTCCGCAGCAAGCGTTTCAATTGGCCGTTCTGGAACTTGATGTTGGCGGGAATGGTGGCCGCCAGTTCGACCAAGGGGTGATCCAGGAAGGGCACACGAGACTCAACACCATGGGCCATCCCCATCCGATCCTCGACGTGCAACAAAGCCGGTAGCAGGGTCTTGAAATCGAAGTGCGTCATGGCGTCGAAATAAGAGTCCTTCTGTACATTGCTACCCCAGTAGATCTGCTTGAACTCCTCAAAGGACTCCGTACCGCCCAGCGCCTCTGGGTTCACAATATTGCCAAACGTATTGGAACGGTTAATCAGCCTGAAATACCGTGCGTCACGCCTATCGAACAAGCCTTCGGAGAAAAATTCCTTGATCAGTGGCTGATACGTCCGCAGCGTCTGCAAATTCGGGATAATGGATTGATAGGTTACGACGAAATTTCCGTCGTTCATCGTACCCTCAAACGCACCTTTGATACATTGTTCCCAATAGGCAATCAGGTATCGCGCGTAGCCGCCGAAAATTTCATCACCGCCCTGTCCTCCCAATATCACCTTGACGTTCTTACCTACCAGCCCAGACATCATATACTGCGGAAAGGACCCAGGTCCCGCCACGGGCTCGTCCAAGTGATAAATTGTCTTTGCGATGTTGTTGACAAAATCGTCTTCCGTCATATCCAGTTGATGGAGACGCATGTCGTACCGATTCGCTACGGCCTGCGCATACCTGGATTCATCAAACGCGTGATCCAAAGAGAATTTACCGACAAATCCCTGCATGGAATCGACGTCCTGGTACCCTGATGCAATAGCCGCCACCAGACTGGAGTCTATCCCGCCACTGATATAAGCACCTACCTCGACATCGCTGCGCATATGCAAGCGAATAGAGTCGTAAAACCTTTCTCTTAGTTCCTCAACAAAATATTTTTCCGTATGGTTCCAGTCCATCTGATACTGGACCTCCCAATAACGGTGCGTCGTCACCCGCATGTCGCGGGTCACATAGCCACAATGCGCGGCCTGAATCTGCTCAACCCCCTCGAACAACGTCTTGTTTCCCAGACAAAACTGGAAAGAGAAATAATCCCTCAGGCCCGCAGAACAAGTTCTGATCTCCGGCAAAAAAGGCACCAGCGCTTTGATCTCTGAGGCAAAATAAAATACATCGCCTACAACTGCGTAATAAAACGGTTTGATTCCGAACCGGTCCCTGGCGACAAACAAGGCATTTTTACGTGGATCCCATATTGCAAATGCAAACATACCGCGCAAATGGTCGACACAACGTTCGCCCCAGCGTTCGTATGCCTTCAGAATAACCTCGGTATCCGATGTGGTGCGAAACCCGTCCTTACCCAGCATCTCCCTCAATTCAATATAGTTATAAATCTCACCGTTATAGGTAATCGTACAGCCGGATTCCGAATGCATTGGCTGCGCGCCTGTTGTCAAGTCGATGATCGACAATCTAACATGACAAAGACCAACGTCTTCATTGTCGTTTTTCCAATAGCCTTCGCCGTCTGGCCCCCTATGCCGTATTGCGTTCGCCATCTTTGCAAGGCGTGCTTGGCCGGAAATAACAGTTCGCCCACTAGAAAAATATCCGCTAATCCCACACATTTATAATTCCGATTTTTATTAAATAATAAAATGGCACTAACCACCCAATATCTTTCGAAAGACGGGGCGCAGGTACTTGCCCAAAAAAACCTGCACCCTATCTCGAAATGACTCCGACGTAAAACCCAAAACCTTCCCGAAAAAGAAAAAATAAATCCACGCTATCTGCGACCTAACCCTACCAGATCTAATACGCTCACGATCATAGCGCGAAACTATAGCCGAAAACTCCGTCTTAGAGTAAGCGTTCTTTATTGATATATAATTGCTTCCCAGGCATTTAATTATTGAATCATCAAATATACGAACAAGGGCCTCAAAAGAGTTATTTGGATTAAGCGCCACCTCGTTATAGGCACAATCAACGATTTCACTGACTTTTGACTCATCCCGTAATATAGATACTATTTCAGAAAAATTGCTATGATCTTTTTTTAGAGGGAGGTAATGACGCCATGGAATCATCCGATCAGAGTATCTGCCTTCATACAATATCATAAGTGTCTTTAGCGCTGCCGCTTCAAAACATCTAGGGGATATTTGATTTAATCTTATTCTTCCCTCCAAATCTAAGAAATACCTGCGCTGCAGCTCTGTGAAACTCAGATCAGGCTGTGCAAGCGTCGCCCTTTCAACTTCCGCCTGAATATCTCCAGAGAAATCGAAAACGCTGGCCCCGCTTTCTACACCAAGAGTTGCTTTGCAATTTGAGAGGAAACGAATCCAGTTCTCTCCATAAAGCCGCTCCTCCTCTCGATATGCTAAATCTACAGTCAGGCCATATTCGAGAGCAGCCGCCCCAACTTTTTGACCAATATCCCACTTCTCCTGACCTAACTCACCAAGCCAAGCTGGAACCTTGCGAGCTCTGTATCCGATATCAACCTTACGATCCTTATAATCTGGTAACTCACGCTGCAGCAGCGCGCCATCAACATAGCCAGTCAATACATTTACTTTATGCACTCCTGGTAGAGAGACCTCAGAGTACACCTTATGTATCTCACCCTCAGGCACACATGTGAAAAGGAGGCTTGTCCCAATCTCCCTCATTGCAGAGATCGATCTGTTGACAAAACGATATTCATCCTGAATAAAAACTGCCTTTAATGCTGTTGATTTCTTAATCCGTAGCTTAGATTCCGCACTAACATAGGATTCCGATGAAAGCACGAGGGAATAATGAATTACTATTACATCAAATCTACTGAGATCAAGATCACTTGGTAGATTTCCTCGAAATGCCATGACGCTTATTACATGACGGGATCCCTCAGCCAAAGCCATAACTTGCGTCCTGACGGTTGACGCAACTCTCATAGCTTGATCCCATAACAGTAATACACGTACAGAATTAATTTCTTTCATGCGCACATCCTTAATATCGAGCAAAAATTAACTCGACCCATTCTATACTTGAGAGGGTGATCACCCAAAACGTGAGAATAAAATATGGGTTACACCAAAAACCCATGAATTTGCCTCCGCATTTCCGTACACCCGATCGCCCTTGGTGCGATCATTCCAGATGCTGCTGAGCCCCCTGGGGAGAGGTATTTCAGTGCACTGCGGATGCCGCCCGTTGTAGTGCTTGAAGGCAATCACCAGATTCTGCATTGCCGTGGGCACATCGGATTTGGACATAAAGGCCACGTAATCACGCTTGATCGTCTTCACGAAGCTCCCGGCCATGCCATTGCTCTGGGGGCTGCGTACTGGTGTGGTGACCGGATTCAGGCCGTACTTCTGGGCAAACGCTCGTGTTCTTGCAGTGATGTAGGCCGACCCGTTATCGGTCAGCCACTCGATCTCCGAAGGCGCTCGGTCGGTGCCGCCGAACCTGTGTTCCAGCGCTGCTAGCGCCGCATCGCCACTGTGGCCGGCGGTCGTCATCGTCCAACTCATGGCCTCACGATCGCAGCAATCCAGAGCAAAGTTCACTCGCAAGGGGCTGGTGTCGTCACAGCGGAACTCGAACCCATCAGAGCACCAGCGCTGGTCCCGGCGATCCCCGTAGCTGGAAAGCCGATCGATATACCGCTGGATTGCCTTGAGCGGGCCGCTGCCCTGGGATGTGCGGGCCTTGCGGCCATCACACCAATCAGGCGCCCGTGTCAACCGTACAACCATGTTCGGCTGCGCCACGCCGAGAAGTTCACAGACCCATTTCACTGGTTTTCCCCTGGCAACGAGGGCGAACGCAAAATGCATTTTTTTGATCGGCCATACTCCAGCCTCTCGCAAAGAATCTCGCTCTCCATGGTTTTTTTTGCCCAGCATTCGTTACAGCTCTCGGATCTGCTTGAGTGCGTAGGCCAGTTCCGAGGCTGCCGCCACCTGCTCACCATCACTCACGGCTGACAGGCCGCCGTCCTGGTACAGTTTGCGCCAGTGGAATGGCTGGTTCGGATTGACGCCATGCTGGCGCGCCAACATCGTCATCGTCTTGCTAGGTTCGTTGCTCTCCCGAACCATACCCAGCCGCCCCTCCACCGACCGGTGACGCTTCGGCTGGGGCAGTAATTTCATCACCTCCTGCTTGCGGTTGGTCATAAACACAGTCGTATGCCTAACTACTATTTTAAGGGGGGCGACTGTGTACGGCGTTTCAGGGGACTAGTCCAACTCATAAAGCACACGAACTCATGGACTATATAAGCAATCAGCTACTTAAGACTTATCATCCAATTAACCCACGCATCCTTAATAGGTTTTGCAACACGACGCAGGCCGCCGGGTAGCTTATACCATATTCTCCGCAAAGGCCCATGACAAATCATGGCCGAGTTTTTTGAAATAATTGTTTTTTCTATTACAACATCAGAATATAATTTCTTTTTTTCTATATTGTATATGACAAACTCATCATCGCTCACAGCAGCTGAGATCTCATTTAATTTTACATAGAACCCCTTGGAAAGGTTATCCCAATTAAAATACTCTTCGAAATATTTTTTTGAATTATTGGAAAAATCGACACGGCGATTTCTATCATCCGACAAAGAACGTATAGCCCCAACGAGCTCATCATAATTTGAGAAATCAACCACGATGCCAGATCTAGATTCCTCTACGGTCATTGCAACGAAATCTGTTTTATTAGCCAATATAGGAAGATGCGCCGCAAAGAACTGCCCGAGTTTATTTGGCGAGCAGTTCTTGTAGTTTTCTCCATGGGGCATGTATGGAATCACTCCAACATCACCATCCTTACGAGCCGCAAAAACTAAATCTTGAGGGTTAACAGGGGGAAGAAAAAAAACTTTTTTACCAAGAACACCGAGATCTTTCGCCAAAGATTCCAGCTTACCCCTATAGCTATTATCTTTCCCTCTTAAATGAAGACAAGCATTCACATGTTTAGAGGAAAATGCTTTTATTAGCTCTTCCAGCCCTCGAGAAGGGGCAAAGCTTCCCTGAAATATAAATCGTGTGTTAGCGTTAGTCTGGCGTATAAAATCCTGACCTACACCCTGTCGCAACGGACAACAGTTGGGCACCGTTTCAAAATCTCTTCCATATTTATTCGCCATTAATGCAGCCAGTCCTGGAGAGACCGTATTGCAATAATCCACATATGTCAGAAGGAAGCGTTCCATATCAACCCAGAAATCAATCTCAAACTGCTCAGATTCTGGATCTGCCTCTGGCCAATACTCCAAAGCCTCGTAAATAACAGGAATCCCCCAAAGCATCTTTGCCATAACACCAGCAAGGAGGGTAGGAAGATTAACTGCAATAACAGCCCCATAACCTCGAACGTTACTGAATCCTTTTAGTAAGGTAGCCGTGGTACTTAATACGTAGTTGATATACCATCGAAGCTGAGAGGCCCGTTGACTATTTGATGCGGCACCAACAGATAACGAGAAATCAAGGTCAGGCAATGAAGAAAGATATCGCAGGCTCGTAAGAAACATTACAATCGGGTTCGTGAGGCCCAATTTTATCGCATACTCATAGAAGCTATCTTCCTTCCAATCCTTATAAGGCAATGAATATATAACGGAGCCGTCTTCAGTGGAGTGAATTTTAGTTATATCAGAGTCCCGGTGCACAACCATTTGGTGGATGCGCATCATGGAGCCAGCACCTTTTGACAGCCAGTCATCCCGTCTGGGATCAGCCCCGTATTCGTGTGGTTGAATAAGCAAAATATTTTTTACTTCGGAAGAGGGAAGATGGAATATCTTGCGATGCAATGCGCTCGCCTTCCTAGCCAAATGTTTCTCTATAACCCCATCTAGATCACTGACAAATCCTTCAATCCAGTTTCTCTTATCAAGAATAACCTCTTCAAAGGCACATTCTGTAAATCTACGCCTAAAATCTGGGTCAAGTATGCTATCAACTAACGTCTCTAGATTCGTGTAGTCTTTACTAAGTTCAAGATAGTGTCTATTTGGAATCATTCTTCCGGTGTAGGCGCCGGGAAAAAGTATCTGTACGGTACCACTCGCTATGGCTTCAAAATGCCTCGGCGAAATTGAGAAATATTTTACATTGCCTTCAATGTCGGACAGACGATTCAAGTAACTTTCCGCATAGCCATGATCTAAGCTGAATGGGCCAATCTCTTTTTCGATTTCCGAGCACCTCATTGAAAGGTTGCCATCTAGATCAAATATACCCGAACCGCTTTCAACGCCAAGCACGGATTTGCAATTTCTTAAAAATTTAGACCATTGCATGCCTCCGAGCCTATCCTCCCATCTGCTTGATATATCTAATACCAAGTCAGTTCGGGTAGATAAAATCCTCTGTACATCATCTCCAATTTTACGTTTCTCGAAGCATAGCCTTCCAAAGGAAAGAGGCATGATGGAGCCTCTATACCCTACGTCTATCTGACGATTTTCAGAATACGTGAATTCGCGCATCTGTGGAGTCACATATCCTGCAAGCATGTGAATGATGTCAACCTCAGAATCATCCCCATGAAACCCATATACTTTACTAACCTCGCTATCGGGGATGAGTGTAAATACGGCGTCTATTTTCCTCGAAATTATGTATTCCGCTGTCTCTTTAAAACGATAGTGATCATCTTGCTTGAAAAGTATTTTTACCCCGCCATAATCAGAAAGCTTTATTTTTAAGTATTTATCCAATGATCGCAGATTATCTGGATTATATGAAACCGTGTTATGAATAACAACACAAGAGAATGCTGACAAATCATAACCAGGGGGTAACGATAAAAATTCGTCTGATGTTCTATGTTCATAAAGATTTAGAACAGTCACTGGAAATTCTGACAGTCTTTGTATGAATTCAAGCGTTTCAACTACCGATGGAACGCCGTGTCGTTGATAGCAAGCTAGCAGTAACACACGTTCAACACGTGGCCGATGATCAACAAAGCCACATTTAGGATACCTTAGATCTTTCACCACATCCTGCCCCTAGATCTCGCAATGCCCTCAACTTTATCCAGTACTATCGGATATAGAACCTGATAATATTCATTATGTCCCTTCTCGCCAAAATGCAATTGATCAGGCAGAAGGCAAGAGCCAAGTTGATCGTTCTCTTTATATTTATCAAGAAATCTCTGATTTATATCTATCAACAGAAGATCATCCGAATAATTCAAGAATGCATTTCTCAACATTAAATTATAGGTCTCATTATTTTGCTCATATATAGTGGTGGTATTATCCATTAGACCTTGGTTTCGCGTCGTCGGATGATTCATATTGAGAATAATCTGCTCAGCCCCAAAATTCCTTCCCCTTGTGCATATTTCCTTTAGATTTGCAATATACGCTTCTAGGCTGACTCGTGGAACTTCTTTATCAGACGCCCAATATTACAATCATTGAGACCAAACTGAATCACTAATAAATCTACACCAGAACTTTGAATATGATACGGCATATCCTCAAGTACTTGCCTCGCAGTTCTACCACTTACGGATGAATTCTTAACTAAAACATCGAACCCCTTGCCGCGCACATAAGAGTCGAGGGACTCAGCTATTCTAGTAATCCAATCTCTATAGATAGAAACGCCCTGACCCACGCAAATTGAATCACCAAAGAATGTAAGTTTTAAGATATTATTTTTCATTATTTCTCCCTACGCTGGGCATAAGATCAACTCGCATGCCATTAACAATAGAATATGCATTGTTATAGAGCGGAAAATACGAGCCTCTTATCCTTCTACTAATCTCTTCATCAGCGTCTGAAAACTTCACCTAGAATAGCTTTTTATTGAATCTCGATCATAAAATTTACCATCATTCTTTTCGACTTTACGAATTTTTGGCGGTCTCAGTCCAGACCCAATATTTTTAAAAAAACTCTCTGCCGCAACCATACTCGAACATATAGTCTCTCATATAATGATTTAGCCGTATCACAATCTGATATTTTTATTATTTCTTCGTATACGATATAACCGCAATCAACATCCTTATCCATCCAATGGGTTGTATATACATATTCCCGATCACCATTATAAATGGCATGGGATGCACAATTGTATTCCATGTAATCTGGTAATTTTGCATTATGTAAATTAAAGTAAAACCCATCGACAAGGGATAGAATACCAGAGTTCAATATCCAATTATGCTGAACGGATAACAGCATATTCACGGAACCATCAACTATCAATTTCTTTATCGATTCCGTATTCCTCGTCTCGTTAGAAATAAATTTGACATCTCCGCCAAGAGCATCACTGTGAGCGTCAAAGAATTGCCTGCTTGAACAACGCCCGCAATACTAAAATTGTCAGATCTGTATGTGTCTAGGTATATTCTAAGAACACCATCTGCTATAAGTCGATCACCAAGAAACAGCATATTAATGCTGTTTTTATCCATTTTTCTCTGGCCTACTAATCTTAAAAACAACAATGATTTCCGCCGATTTTATCAGAGAATTTGATAGCGCTTCATACAGACTTGGTTCTGTTTTCCTTAAACCAAGAACCGCATCTACCATTTCTTCGGTGGAAATATCAGCTAGTTTTATAATTGATTTAAAGTATGGATTTTTAGTTAGTTTTTTATTCTTACTAAGAAGAAATTTTATTTTTTCATGTAAGGGATCTTTAATTGAAACACAAGGATATCTTAGTTGGCTAGATATTCCGAAGAAGTGGCCCGTATACGCATGATCCACAAATTGCAGGCCTAGGCATTTTTCAAATAGAAGCCGAAGCGAGGTTAAGTTAAAACTTCTGACATGTGAATGCGCATAAGGCTGATCATCTGTTAGGTACCCATCCAGCCGTTCTTCATTTGGTACGCGAACGATTAGATACCCGCCATCCCTTATCACCCGAATCAACTCGGATAGCACCCTGTCCAAACCAAAAACATGCTCTAAAACATCACAAGTGACTACCGCATCAAACGTCCCGTCATGAAAAGGAAGATCCTCCAGCATGGACATTGATGTTATTATTCCATTCGATTGCGCTATTTTCAAATATGGTATTGCAACATCTACTCCAAATTTTTCGTATTCATCAGCCTTACTTAAAAGCAAACCATACCCTACGCCCGCATCCAACACCTTACTACCCTTTGGAACATATTTTCTTAAAATATCCAGGGTATCGGTATTGGACTCTATTATCTGATCATCAGCCATGAACGGACTCTTGCCTGTTCTCTGAAGATGCTCTAGATGATCTGTCGCAATTTTTTCATAATTTTTTACGTACGGATCATCAAGATCTGAAAATACAGGTATATTTTCAACTATCTTGGCTGGTGGTTTTCTATATATGCTATTCATCTATTCATCACTAGTAATAAAGTTCCATTCCGCAGAATGAAAGAATTGCGCTGATATACCTTGCAAAGACTCTGGCAATTCAACATTTATCTGAAAGCTTCTACTAAGAAGATCAAATCGTCTGGAATTATTTATACCTTCTAGATCGGTATATTCTGTAATACTAATACCTATAGTGTATTCACCGGGCCCAAGTTGTAAAGGGTTAAATATTAGCTCAACCACTCTAAAGTCCCCTGCCTCAAGCGAAAATCCATCGCACGGACTAAATACTCTTGAAACACAAATACCATCCACATTGTGAATAGCCACACCATATCTACAATTATAAGTTCCTGCGACCTCGCACTCCAGCGTCATAGCGATTTTGGCTGGCTGCATTGACATTAGCGTATTTGATTCTCCGCGGTCTGTGATCACAGAGAAACCGGTTATTTTTATACTAGGATCACCTGCCCAGCGAGAGAGCCCACCCCTTGCAAGAAACTTAAAGCTTTTTATATCCGCTGGGCCATTTAGGTTAACGGGTTGGCTATGGGGCTGGAAAGCAGGTTCTTGTAATAAATTTCCGGATACAGATGAAGAAGAAATCGCTTTAGACTTGAGACCAGACTCTGATATTGAAGAGTTTTTTGCTGCAAACCCAAGATTTTTTTGATTATTTCTAATTGGGGCCTGGGCCAAGTTTTTTGTCTGCTTAATTAAACCTGTTACTCCGTGGAGATGCTCTTCATAAGCTTTAACGACTTCGAATGCTTCTCCTTGCATCCGAATTTTACCTTTCTCTATCCATATTGCTTTGTCGCATAACTCAAGAATTTGTTGCATCGAGTGGGATACCAGTAGCATCGTACATCCCGAGCTTACCAAATCCTCAACTCTTCTTTTCGATTTTGCGACAAAATATGCATCGCCTGCACTGAGCACTTCATCCACGATCAAAATGTCAGGTTGGATTGCCGTTGCTGCTGCAAACATTAATCTAGCCTGCATGCCGAGGGAATAAGTCTTGAATGGCTGATCAATAAAATCACCCAATTCACAGAATTCAATGATGCCATGAAAAGCAGATTCGCGGTCCATTTTTGCAAGACCGTTATATTGGAGCGATGCCTCTATATTCTGCCTTCCAGTGTAATCCGGATGAAACCCTAAACCGACACTCATTAATGCTTGAACTTTCCCCTGCACATGGAGATCGCCGTATGTTGGCATAAAGTTCCCGCAAATTAGCTTCAGGAGCGTTGTCTTTCCAGCACCATTTCGGCCAACTATCCCTATCCGGCTTCCCTTAGGCACATCGAGCGATATGTCATCTAAGGCCGGAAACTCTTTGGGCGCAGACTTTGGCTTGAACCCGAACCTCTGTAGCCGAAGTACGTCTACAAGTTGATCGAATTGACTGCCATGTAACCGATATATCTTAGACACATTCCTCAACTGAATTGCGAGACTATCAGGCATAATCGAAGAAAACATGTTTTGACTTTTGAAATATCTTAAATCCGCAAAGAAAGCTTACGGTGCCTAGCGCGATTGCGACTGTAGCTATGATCGGATCCGGAAGCGTCCCGTAACAAATAAGCGCCTGGAATGTCAATACAAAATAGGATAATGGATTTATATATATAATGGGCTTTAATATAGTCGGAACCATTTCTGGGGTATAGGCGAAGGGACTCAATACGAATAACAACATTGTTATTAGCCCCAGAACATGTTGTATATCTCTCGCAATTAAAGAAAATAACGAAAATATCCAGCCAATGCCTATTGCAAACATTAGCAAAAAAATCCAAAACAAAGGCACCGCGAGCACTGTATATACTTTTGCATTGCCCCACACAAAGCCAGCTAATAAAGTGACTAAAACACCAACCATACTCGTCACCTGTGCCGCAATAGCCGCGCGTACTGGTATTAGCTCGGCTGGAAATACCGTATTTAGAAGCAAACTCCTATTTGCTGATAGGGAAGTTGTTGCGGCATTCAGCGCCTCACTAAACGCCATAAGACACACCAAGCCGGAGCAAACAAGAACAACATACCCCATAGAGTCTAAATTTGACGGTCTTATCTTAAATATTACTGTATACAGTCCTGTGTATATTCCCAACTGGAGAAGTGGATATAGTATCGCCCACAATACTCCAAAAACAGAACCCACGTAACGCTGCTGTATATCCTGCACAACCCCTTCGTAAACACGATCACGATAGCCAAAAAAAACACATAATGATTTGATTATTTCGATTTGCACGCTAACACACTCCCATACGCACTCAACGCATCCGAAAAGATATGTACATGGCGACGTCGATCACTCAGGTCCTAGAGGCCGTTCATTTCAATTTGCTCTACGAGCTTGGTGTGCCTATCGATACATTGTTTAATTCGATCGAAGTTCGCTTGAGTCCATTCAACGGTTCGCGATATCCCCTCACGTATATCAATTTCAGCAGAAAACCCGAGTTTGGATAGCGCCTTATCTGTTGAAGCGAACCGTTTACCAGAACGATCCCAATCTCTTGCGGGCTTCAAGTCAACTGGAGTTGTATTTCCCGTAAACTCATTAATCAGATTAGCGAGATGGCGAATAGTGGTTTCCTTTCCCGTTGCGAGGTTATACACCTCGCCAGGATCGCCCTTGAGGGCACAAGCCATAAGGCCACGGGCCATATCTTCGACGAAGATAAAGTCTCGACTGGCATTCCCTCCGTTATCCAAAAGTAGAGCCTCGCCATTCAACGCCCTCCAGATGAATGTAGGGGTGACGTTTCTCCAGACGGTATGCACCGTCCCTCTCCACTGCCCCGCACCCAGGATTTCTCTCGGGCCGTAGGCATTTGAGAACCGCGCTTTGACGATAGGTAGCTTGTAGTGGAGGAAATAGTAATTCCCGTACAGTTCTCCGATGATCTTAGAAATAGAATAAGGGCTGTCGTGGTAAAGGGTGACCGGCTGTTCTTCGGTGGTTGCGGTGGGTTGATCATAAGTTTTCTCCGCAACGGCACATGCAGCGGCAGCATAAACTACCTTCTTCAGCGATTTGATGTCTTTCAGACGATCAAATAGCTTTAGCGAGGTATAGGTATTATTGTCATGATCCGCTAATGGATCGGCGATCGAGGACTGATTGCCGTGGTAGCATGCCAGATGGAAAGCGTAATCCAGATCCATGGGTAGATCCGCCAGGATTCGATCATTCGTGATAGAACCGAAAACGAACCGCACCCTTGAGTCGGCCGGCACATTGCTGATATCTGACGACAGTAGATTATCGACAATAATAATTTGGCTCGGGCCCTCAGCCAGCAGCATGTGTACAAGATTGCTGCCTATGAAACCAGCGCCGCCTACCACTAGGATTTTCTTGCCCTTGAAGCTTTCCATGTTCATTTCTTTCCTCACCGTATCGCTCATTTCCCGGTAGCGGGGCTCTGCAGGTGGGAATACACATCCGTGATTCCATACTGGTCGTACCAGGCCAGTTGCCTGCGCACCGTTTCTTCAAAGCTGACCTTGGGCGTCCAACCAAATGCCTTCTTTGTTTCACTGGCATCCAGAGCCACCACTGGTACATCGTCTGCGGCCGGTGGGGTGATGGGTACGTCCTGCCTCGGCAGGCTCAGGTAATCCGTCACCAGGTCAAAGATTTCCTTGATGGTATGCGCCTCGCCGGTGGAGACATTGAACAGACCCGTCGGCCCGTCGACCTGAATGGCTAGGTCCATGAACGCGAGGAAGTCCGACATATCCAGGAAATCCCGCCCTGTATCCGAACAGAAGCAGCCCTGCCCGGCCTTTAGCCGCTTGTAGAACGTGGGAATCGGCCCGATGGCCAGACGCGGCCCTGTGACATTGGCGATGCGCAGCGACAAGGTCGGCACACCGGATAACATCATGTATTGTTCGCCGGCCGTTTTGCTGATGCCATAGCTGGTGAACGGGGCGGTGGGATGATCCGCGGGGATCGGCAATTGCCTCGGACGCCCATAGCACAATGCCGTCTGGAAATTGATTAGGCGCGCAACCCCGTGCTTTTTGGCGGCACGCGCGATGTGGCCGCTGCCGATCACGTTCGTCTGGCTATCCTCAACCCAATCATCCGGATTCTTGTAGGCGGCGGCGGCGTGGATGACCAGCTCGGGTTTGAATGATTCAAAGGCACGATTCACCAATGCGCCATCAACAATAGAGCCTTCCAGGACTGTCAGTCCCTCGACCTCTGGGACGACTTCCCGCTTGCCAGTGGCGAAATTGTCGATGACGAAGATCTTGTGTCCTTTAGGCAACCAGTGCTCGATCAGGTTCGAACCGAGGCAGCCGGCGCCACCGGTAATTAAGATACGCATTTGTCCCCTCCGGATTATTTTTGGTCCTGCAGGCGCAAGTGGGTGTATTCGCCCAGGGTGCCGTGCTGCTTGTAGTATTCGATCGCCTCGGATACCGTGGTCTGCAGCGGCGTGAATTCAATGGCCCCGAAGTCTTGGAAGGTCCGCGAGGGATCTAACAGGATCGACGCAACGTCGTCCGGGCCGAGGTCCCGCACCTCGGCACGGGGCCTGGCGTCTGCGGCGAAGCCCATGGCATTGACCACAGCGTCATAGAGCTCTGCAATGGCGACGTCGGTCCCTGAGGAAAAGTGATAGGCGCCCTGCCCGCTGCCATCGCACGCCCGCAAGACGGTGCGCGCCAGATCCTTCACGAAAACGAAGTCGCGCCGCGCCTTGGTGACGAAGCACTGCTTGCCATCCTTGAGGCGCTGATAAAAGATCGGCAACGGGCCGGCCACGTTCCGCGGCCCGACTACGTTAGCCAGGCGGAAGGTGACATAGTCGATGCCCGAAAGTTCCAGGTAGTATTCGTTGGTGGTCTTGGTGATCGAGTAGCTGCTGCTGCCCGGCAGCCGCGGGTGGTCCAGGCGAATCGGCTGCTGCTGCGGGCGCAGGCCATAACACAGTGCCGTCTGGAAATAGACGAAGCGCCGTGTGCCAAATGCCTTGGCCGCATCGACGATGTTGGCCCCGCCCACGCAATTGGTCAGTGTATCGTTGTACCAATCGTCCGGATCCTTGTACGAGGCGGCTGTGTGCACGACCGCGTCGGGCTTGAAGTCCTCGAACAGGCCGTCGACCACCCCTTTGTCGGCGATGGTGTCGATCACAACACGCAATTTCGGGTGGTCTGCCAGGTGCTCCCTGCGGCCGGTGGCCAGGTTGTCGATTGCCAGAACCTCATCCCCACGCTCAAGCAGCATTTCTGCCACGTGCGATCCGATTTGTCCAAGCCCGCCGGTTACCAGTACTTTCATGCTGTCCTCTCGATTGGGGCGTTTGCAGCCCCCGGTTTCAATGGATCAAAGTGGCGTGTATCACGCCGTTGCTGTCATGCCGGCAAGCCGGCTCAATATATTCATCGCGCTGTCACCCCGCCCATACAAGCCTTTAGGGGTGTCACCCACGTTGCGGGCCCGCTCCATGGCAGAGCGGATTTGCGCCGGATCGGCGCCCGCCAGGACATTGGCGCCAGCCTCGATGAGTTCGACCCATTCGGTCTCATCTCGCAAGGTGACACAGGGCTTGCCATGGAAGTAGGCCTCCTTTTGCACGCCGCCCGAGTCCGTCACCACCAGGTCGCAATGCGATTCGAGCCAGACCATTTCCAGGTAGCCAACAGGATCGACCACATGAACGGTGTCCGGCAGCCCAAGACCATGCTGTGCAAGCTGTTTGCGGGTCCGGGGGTGTAGCGGCAGCACCACGGACATACGTGACTGCTCAAGTCCGGCGATAATGCCTCGCATCCGACCAGGGTCATCAGTGTTTTCCGCCCGGTGGATCGTGCAAAGCGCAAAGGCGTCCACCCCTAGCTGGGCAAACCATTGCGGTTGCCGCGCGCGCGTCCGATAGTGCAGTGCGGCATCGTACATCACGTCGCCGGTCATATGGATTTTCGTGTCCCCGATGCCCTCGTTTCGAAGGTTGGCCCGGGCCACCTGGGTGGGCACGAACAGCATGTCGGCGACATGGTCCGTCAGGATGCGGTTGATTTCCTCAGGCATGCGTCGATTGAAGGACCGCAGTCCGGCTTCTACATGGGCCACCGGGATATGAAGCTTGGCCGCCGCCAAGGCGCCTGCGAGGGTGCTGTCCGTGTCGCCATATACCAGAACCCAGTCCGGCTGCTCGTCCATTATCAGCGTGTCAAGTTTTTCAAGCATGCGACCGGTATTCTGGCCATGCGATCCGCCGCCGATTCCCAGATGATGATCGGGCCGCGGGATCTCCAGCTCATCGAAGAACACGTCGGACATATTGGCGTCATAATGCTGGCCGGTATGAACCAATATTTCCCGTGCACTGGGAAAATTCCGGGCAAGCGCCCTGGAAACCGCAGCGGCCTTGATGAACTGGGGTCGCGCCCCGATGACAGTGAGCAACTTCATGGGTGTGTGCTATCCGTACGTGAAGCAATATTGAAGTTTGGCAGGCAATCCAAAGGCGTTCAGAAAATGAACACGGCAGTATAACAAGGCGCCATATGTCACGCGTTCATGCCCTCACGCGTTTCTGGGCCCGCGCAGCGCGCAGGATCTCGATAAGCTGATCCACCTGTGACCCGCGCTCGTACGCTTCGGCCCGCTCGTCGAACGCGCGGCGGTATGCCGCACGGACGGATGGGTCCGACAGCATGGACTTGATGAACATTGAGATATCGGCAGGATCGTTCGAGGCCAGCCCGAGCCCCTCCCGCCGCACGAGTTCGGCCGCATCACCGTCCACATGCCCAAGGACCAGTATGGGCCGGCGTGCCCCGATGTATTCGAATAGCTTCCCGGTCAATACGCCACGCTCGAGCGGGTTGTTCCATGTCAGGAGCAAAAGCGCATCGGCCTGGCGCTGGATCAGCGTGGCGTCGTTCCGACTGACGGGCGCATGCACCTGTACCACATCGGCCAGGCCAAGGTGGTTCGCTCGTTCGGCCACCCAGTCCATATCGCGGCCATAAAAGTCGACGCGGGTCCGCGCGCGCAACTGCGCGTCGGACGCCAGCACCTCGAAAAGCATCGTGGGATCGCGACGCCCGGCATACAACTGGCCCGTATACACGATCCTCAAGCGCTCGTCCTTCTCCGCATCACCCATATTGGACCCCGGATCCAGAGCCATGTAGTCCTCGCGATCGTACCCATTCATGATCACATGGCATGGGCAATCGTACTTACGCCTCAAGGTTTCAGCCAAGGGCTCGGACACGCTGACCAGCGCTGTGGCGGTCCTCAGCGTCCTGCGCTCCAACCACCTGGATAGCCAGCGGTGATGCGCATAGGGGTTATCCGTCCACAGGTCACGCAACTCCCCAACCCATGGGATGCGATAACGTCTGCTAACACTGGAAGCCACCATGAGTCCTGTATAGGGCGTTGCGGACGCATAGATCACATCCGCCTTCCATCCCTGATCCAGGATTTGCTCGCATGCCTTGCGGGCAAACGGATACCAGCCAATATAGCGGTCAGGGACGTGCATCCAGGAAACATATAGCCGACCGGCCACGCCGAGCAAGCGCCGCAGTTGCGAGGCTCCCCGCTGCGGCGCGGCACTGGTGGACTTGATCTTTTGCACGCGCTCGCCGCCCAGGGTCAACGACATGATCATGTCGACGTCGATCCAGTCCGTGTAGCTTGCAACGTCAGTAGCCCCCTTGATGCCCAGCGTCGCCGGGAGCCCTTGCCGATTGGCGGAGATCACCCGCACATCATGCCCCGCCTCGAGCAAACGCCGAACCGTCTGACCCGTGCGGACAGCCCCTATGGCGTTGAACGGGGGAAAGAAGTAGCTGATGAACAGTATCCTGAGCCCTGATCGGTCGGTCGCCTGCAAGGCCGCCTGCCTCACAAACCTGTTGGTGGAGGGGTAAGAGGCCAGGTAAACAAATGCGCCATATCCGGCCAGCCAATAGACAGGGTGCCGGGCCACAAAATGAAAGAAGGAAAAAACGATCAGCGCGGACAATGCCCCGAATATCAACGGACTGCCTCGGCGGTACGCCAGTACGAGGCTGGTCACCGGAAACAGGTATACCGCGCATAACATCGGCAAGCCACCGATAGTCAAGGCATCGATGATGGTGTTATGCGCCTCCGATCCCTGAAAGGGCGCCGTAAGGCCTGAAAAACTGCCCGCCCCGAAACCGAGCAGCAATCCGCCCATGGACGACCGCCAAGCCTCTATGCCGTGCAGGAACAGCGCCGCCCGCGCGTTATGAAGGTCGGCCGCCGCCCACAGCGCATCGAACTGCTCCAGGATATCTGCCCTGAACACCCCCCCGATGACCAGCATCCCCACCAGAAGCCACGGCAGTCGACGGCGCAGGCGGGCCGGAGGCACCAGCATGACAAAGCAGGTGGCCAGCACGAAGACCAGGATAGCGAGCGTCAATGCATCAGATTTCGCCAAGTAGCCGAAAACCGCCAGCCCCAGGAGTGCCGCAATGATGACCGGCACATGACGCAAATAGGCTACCGCCAGCAGCAGGACGCACAAGGCATACAGGGCAATCTGGTTCGGATTAAGCGCCTCGCCCCTGAATCGCCCGTAATACCAGGCGGTATCCGAACCAACCAGCAGACTGGCGCCCAGGAGCATGATCATGCTGAACGCCAGCGCCGCGCTCATGCGACGGAAGTGCGCCGGACGAAAAGCCAGGCTGACGAGGAATCCCGCGCTGAACAGGTAGGCGGCCCAATCACGCAGAGAACTGCCTGGGACTGGCAACGCAGCATAATACAGCGTCAGCGGCAGAAGAATCGCCAACAGGTAGCCAATGATCAGCAAAACCCCCCAATGCCGCAGTCCACGCCATGATGCGTGCTCCGTAGTACCCCACATGCCTGCTGTCGCGACCAAATTGACGAGGATGCAGACTGCCAGGAGGATCTCGCCCACACCAACTCCAATGGATGGTATGCGCCACCCGGTCTGGAGGATGAGGGCCAAGGCAACACCCGCCAATAGGTCGGATACAGCCAGCACCCTCAACCATTGCGCTCCTTGAACAGGCGCCGGTCTGGATATGTCATTCATGGTCATCATGCCTCGAGCAGGTCCAGAATTTGCTGAACACGATGCGCATAGGTATGCTGCGACATCACTTTTTCCAAGACATGGCGGGACATTCTTTCCAATGAATCCGTGTCCCGCAATTGCTCCAGCACTTCACCTCCATTCGATAAATCGTCCTTGAGCTCCAGATAATCCTGCCCGGGCTTAAGGATGTCGTTATAGCGACCCGCCAGCAGGATCTGGGCGGTACCGGTCCCGATGGCGTCGAAATGTCTGGAAGAAATGCACTTTCCGTAGATGGGGGCCTTGTCCGCATTCAAGAAAAATTTCGCTAATATCTCATTGTCCGACACTCGACTAAGCGAGGTGGCCTCATAGCGAAACGGACCGTGTGACAGCCAACGCATCAGTCTTTCGCGCAAGGCCCACGGCAGGCGATGGACGAGCCTGCGCAGGCCCTGGCTCTTGGCAGGCAAAACAAAGCCTCGACCCGAATAGGTTTTCAGTACCGAAGCAACCAATGCGTCATCGGTTTGCAGGTACCAGGATCCTGCCTCTGTGGCGATTGTCGTTCGACAGATATTCAGATACGCTGCCCAGCCAGTACGATCGAATCGTTGCTGGCTGATATCGACCAAAAGGCCAGCTGTCGGCCCGGCCTCGGAAACCCAATCCATCACACGATTCCGATCCAGGTCACCCAACACTGCGGAATAGCGGAAGCTACGCAAACCGACGTCAATATGCCGGTCGGCCAGATTTTTGCGGCGCTGGAAGGCGGCCGGATTGAGGGCGTGGGGGATGGCGACAACCGGCGCAATATCGCCCCAAAGATACCTGCCAGCCTCTTCAAGCAACTGGGTGGCAATCCAATCGGGGCGCACCATCCGCAGCACTCGTCTTTTTTCCGAGATGGGAGCACCGGGCAGGTTGACTTCGTTTCCTACGAAACTCAATAGTTTGCAGCGGCGCTCGGCCAATAACGAAGCAAGAGGCTCGAGGTAGAAAACCTGGTCAGCATTCACGGAATGCAACAGGATGACCAGATCGGCATCCGGCAGCCCTCGCTTCAATTGGAAACGCGCACCGCGGTTACTGATGTTTATCTCGGAAATTTGTAACTTATTGTGTCCGCGCAGGGCGTCCAGCCAGTCATCGTAATAGCTGGCGCGTACGCCGTAGTGCGCATATAAAACAAGCACCCTGAACATAGCGGACGGAGGCCGCAAGTCATTATCCATCATCGACGAAACCTCAGATAGATGTCTTTCAGCAGGTTCCACAGTTTGATTTCACTGGGATAAGCCGTATGGGGGCGCTCGGGCCGGTTCAGGTAGTCCTGCAGTTGGGCCTCGGTCCAGCCCATCTTCTTCAGGAAATACTGGCGATCATCATCCAGCTCTGCTTGAGAGGGATAGGGAATGTTTTCCAGATCCCTGATCGCTTCTTCACGCGTCATCTGCCCAGCCACGATCAGGGTTGAAAAATGCACCCTTCGCTTGTCCGCACCGAATTTCTGCGGCAGCAGATAGCCCTGATAAAACCGTGTAAAGATCGATTCATAGTGCTTATAGGGATACGGCTTGTAGCCATGGGATTCCTTCAAGGCACGCATGGCGTCGAACTTGTTGTATTCCATCAGGTTCAGGATCTGGGTCCATTTGATCCGCCGGACAAATTCAGCCCACACATACTGCAGAGTACCGAAGGTCGGCAATGTCCGGATCTTCACATTTCCATGCGCTTTGGCAATGGCCCGGATGTTGCGCTGATCATGCTTGAACCAGTTCCAGGACTTGGGAATACTGAGGCCTTCGGTTGCCTGGTTCGATCCGGACAGAATCCATTTCACACCATGCTGGGCCGCCTGCTGGTAGTTCACCGCCAGCATGGCATTGTCGTACAGCAGTTCGACGTCGATCACGTCGGCATCGAAGAATGCCTGCATCAACGCCCGGTATTCAGGCCAGTCGATCACGTGGGTATGCAGATCCACCCCCAGGCCCTGCACCAGGTTGGCGATGTTGTTCTGGGCTAATTCAGAGTTCCAGCCGTTGTCCATGTGGACGGCCAGCGGCCGCAGACCGAGTTCTACCGCGCGCACCAGCACCCAGGAACTGTCCACTCCGCCGGAAACACCGACAACACAGTCATATCGCTTGCCTTGGCCATCGCGCTTGACTCGTTCGACGAAGGCATTCAACTGACTCAGCCGCTCTGCAGGCTCGGCATGCAGGATATGGCCGGAATGCTGCAGGAATGTCGTGCAGTAATTACACACGCCCTGCGCGTCGAACTGGATGTCACCGGCGCTGGTGTCCATGACACAGCGGGTACACATCTGATAGGGTTTGCTCATGCAGAAACATCCAGAATCCGCTCCAGATCCTGGTAGCGCGGGTAGGTAATCAAAACGGCCCGATGCGGGCCATGAAAGACGAACATCGATCCAGCGGCAACTGCGGATGCGCCCGCCAGGGTGGCGTCACGGAAATTATCCAGGTTGCCGGCGCCGCCCAAGGCAATGACAGGTACGGACACGGACTGCGTGAGCTGCCGGATCAAGCCCGTGTCATAGCCCGTCATCATGCCGTCGCGATCCGCATCGTTCAGCAGGATTTCGCCCGCGCCAGCCTCGACCAAGCGCCGCGCATGACCCAACCAGTCCAGAGATAAACGCTTTCCCGCGCTGCTGCTATATAAGTGTGGCCGCTTGCGCCAGTCACGCTGGATATCGATTGAGGCAATGACGCTCTGGCTGCCATAGCGGCCAGCAATGCGGGTCACCAGATCGTCATCCGACAGGGCGGCGGTCTGCAGACAGACCTTTTCCACACCCAAGTCGAATATTCGGGCGGCCTGGTCCATGGTCCGGATACCGCCGCCGTAGGCCAGGGGCATGAAGCATTCTCCCGCAAACAACTCGATCGTACCGAAATCAGGACCTTTTCCTGACCGGGTCGCTTCGATGTCCAGCACCATCAGTTCATCAACTTCTTTTTCATTGAAGATGCGGATGGCATTGGTGGGATCGCCCACGTAGACAGGGTCCTTAAAGCACCGCGTCTTGACCAGCCCGCCTTGACGCAACAGCAGGGCGGGGATGACTCTATGCCGCAGCATTGACCCACCCCACGAAACGACGCATCATGGCCAGGCCAAAGCGATGGCTTTTTTCCGGGTGGAACTGCGCACCGAACAGATTGGTCTTTGAAAACGCGGCAACGAAGTCTCCGCCGTAATCGCAAGTAGCCACCACATCCTCCGGGTTGCGGCACCGGATGCGGTACGAGTGCACGAAATAGAAACGCGAATCGGACTCATCAGCCGGCAGCAGGGGATTGTCCTTTACGATGCGCAAGGTATTCCAGCCCATGTGCGGCACCGGCAGCCGGATGAGTCCAGGATCGGGAAACCGCGTGGCCTGGGCGTCGAACCAACCCAGCCCCGGCAGTTGCCCTTCTTCACTGCCACGACACATCAGTTGCATCCCCAGGCAAATGCCCAGCACAGGCACAGCGTGGCTGTTGACGGCATCATCCAGAGCATGGTCCAGGCCTCGCTCCACCAACGCACCCATCCCATGATCGAAGGCACCGACCCCAGGCAGCACAAGCGCTTGCGCCCCACGCACCTCTTCCGGCGTCGATACGCGATTGGCCGAAGCACCGGCCTTCTCCAACATGCGGATGACGGAACGGATGTTGCCGCAACCATAATCAAGCACAGAAATGATTTTCACGATCAGTGTGACCTTTGTTCTTTCAGGCCCGCGCAACCGCAGCTGGCCTGCCGCCATATCGCCTGGACAGCATCAGATACACCACATACATGCCCGCATAGCCGGCGCCATAGGCAATCAGCGTAGCGCGGTAGGAATCGAAACCGTACAAGATCGTGACCACCATGCCTAACAGAGCGCTTTGCCAGATCAGGTCCACCTTCTGCTTTTGCGCCAGGAAGAAGGTATAACTCAGTGGGCTGGCGATGAAACGCAGCGCGAACAATGGAACCAGCCAGACGGCCATCACACCGGTCAGGCGCCAAGGCGCACCGAACACCAGGACGAAGGCGGGCTCGGCCAACGGTACGGTGATCAGCACCAGACCGAACGACAATAGCGCCAGGACACGGAAAGTCCGGCGATATACCTGCTGGCAATGACCATGTGCACGCATTTCCTGCCCTGCGTCACGAATGAAGACGTCACGGACGGCGGCGCCCAGGACCGCCAGCGGCGCCCCCAAGGTCCTGGAAGCCAGCGCGAAACAGCCCGCCACCTCGCCACCGTAGCGGGCGCTCAGCACGACCACCGGCAACTGGGCAGCCGAGGCATTGATCATGTCGCTGGGCATCGCCAGCACAGGAAAGCGCCAGTACTTGCGCCAGACCTCGGACCACAGGCCCCGCAGTTCAAGCCATGTGCCAGGCAGATATGCCTGGATCGGCAGCAGCCTGACCGCCACGCACACCGCCACGGCCGTCCCGGCGATCTGAGCGACAACCAGCGACCCGGCGGCCGGATTGACCCAGGCCGCCAGAATCTGCAGTCCGGTCACTGCGGCCGCCTGAGCCAGGCGGATGGCATTGAGGACATGCACTTGCCCGTTATTGGCGGCCCAGGCCTGCCAGACAACGGACAACGCGGCGCACAAACACATCGGCGCCAGCCAGCCAGTCAACGCCGCAGGCACGCCGAACAGCCCAGCCGGCCACAGGCTCACGGCCAGCCAGGTCAGCAGGCCCAACACGCCCCCCATGACCAGCACCACCAGGACCGTCACAACCACCAGCCGCCCGCGTTCGGCACCATCCGAAACCAGACCGAAGGCGGCATCCAGACGAGCGGTCAGGAACAGGTTGAGAACCACCGAGACTCCATACCAGGCGGCGAACAAGCCGAACTCCGCCGGTACATACAGCCGGGCGATCAGCAGCGAACCAACTATCGGGATCGCCTGGGCCAGGGCGGCCCCCGAAAAGACCACGGCCACCCGCTGCCAGTAAGAGGACAGGCGCCTACTGCGCATCGCGGTTCACCAGTGCGCGGATATGCATTTGCGTCGCCTGCGCATAAGCCCGCACACCCACCTGATTCAGGTGACTCTCGTCCATATAAATCAGGTTTCCTGCCAGCCATGGGGCCTGGTCGAATACCGGCAGGTGATCGAGCGCCAGGAAATGCGCGCCGCTACCTGTGACAAGGTGGGCAATCTCATCGTTTGCGCGGCGATAGGTCGGGTCCACTGAGACGCGGCCCGTCAGGCCCAGGCTGGCGAAGCGCTGCATCCGCATCGGGTTTTTCAACCACAGGGGAACCTGGGACAAAACATAGACCCGATCAGAACGATGCGCTTGCAGGAAGGCTTCCAGATCCGCGGCAAAACCGGAATCCTGCAGTTGATAGCTCCACATGCCCGCCAACACCAACACTTGGCCCCGATCCCGCTCCAGCTCCGTCTGTACTCGCCGGATCTGGTCCAGACACTGCGCCTGAGACCATTCAGGCAGTTTGCTGATATTAAAGCCCGGAATCGGGATGCAGCTACTGGCCGTCAGCACCCTCGCTTTGAAATGCTGTTCTTTTCCAAGTTCAGCAAAGAAGTCATTCAGCATCGCCGCGTGGGAATCACCAATCACCAGAATTTCACGGTCACTGGCGAGATCACCTCTGACGCAATGCCCGGTATCGACCCCATGGCAGATCAAGTCGGCAGGGTCTGCATACCGCGTGTATTCAGCGCCCAGTCCTGCGGATGCAATATAGGCTTTGGCCGCCGGAGCCGCCCGATAAAGCCCCAGCAGTCCGAGGCCCACGAACAGCGATCCCACCAGCATACGACGTGCAGTCAACTGCCGAAGTACGACGGGCAGGCGCAGTTTTCTGGCCGGTTCCTCAACCAGATAAAACGACAGACACGACAGTGACAAGGTTCCAAACCCGAAAACCAGGGTGGCCTGCAGGCCTAGCGGCTGACTGCCGGCGTAGTACCGGATGCAGGCCAAAATCGGCCAATGCCATAGATACAGCGAATAGGATAGAAAACCGACCCAGACCATCGCGGGATGGCTCAAAGCCGCAGTCAGACGGGAATGAGAAGCCGCGATGATCAAAGCGGCCCCGAAGACGGGAGGCAGGGACAGGAGTCCGGGAAAAGAAGACGCACTGCTCAACCCGAACAGACTGGATACGATCAGTGCCAACCCCACCACGAACACACCGTCCGCGCGTCTTTGCGACCAGTCACGACCCACGACGTTGATGGCCAGCCACGAACCCGTCAGAAATTCTGGAATGCGCGAGTACAGCGCATAATAGGTTTCCTGGCGATGCCCACCAAGCCGCAGTTGCCATTCGGCGGCCAGCACCAGAACAATGATCAAGAATGGCAGGATGCGCCTGGTCCAAACCACAGGGAATCCCAGGATCAACACGGGCAAGAGCAGATAGAACTGCATCTCGACCGCCAGTGACCACGTATGCAGCAACGGCTGTTCAGCCAGACCGGGCGCGAAATAGTTGCCAAAACCAGCGAAATACTGATTGCTGGCAAATATCATCGTGGATTTCAGACTGGCGAAGAAATAGGCATAATCCTCGTCGGTGAACAGCAACTTTGCCACACACCAGACAAGAAACAGCATAAAGAAATAAGCGGGAATGATCCGGCGTATTCGGCTGATGTAAAAGCCGCGCAGACAAGCTCCCACGGCATAGCCCGATGCCAGCCTCTTCTGGAATAATTGCTGGGTGATCAAGAAACCCGAAATGACCAGAAATATATCCACGCCCACATAACCGCCCGGCAACAACTTCGGATCGTAATGGAACAGGATGACGGCCAGGACTGCCAGGGCTCGTAAGCCTTGAATATCCAGACGATACTTGGCATGATCAGTGATCAACATCAAATTTTTTTCGAATCTGATTCCCGCTGCAGTTCCTCGATCTCCTGCTTGAGCGTCTCATATTCCCGCAATTTGATTCTCAAAAAACTGTGCGTAAGTTCGGCCTTGGCAGCGATTCCCGCTGGGGTCAGAAGATAGACATAGCCCAGTTTGTTTTCGCTATGACGAAAGTTCTGCATCTTGATCAGCCCCTTGTCCAGCAAAGCGCGCATGCAGTAATTGGTCTTGCCCAGACTGATACCCAGCGCCTGGGATAGGTCACGCTGGCTCAGCCCCGGGTCTGTTTCCAGAAGACGCAGAACTTTCAGATGGCTTTCTTCGTAAACACCGTCAGTCATTTTTTCAGGAACGGATGATAGTCTCCCGTCAATGACGCCAAAGACGCATTACGGATGGTGGATACGGTCTCGATGGCCACGCGATTCTCCTCCAACCCAAAACCGCGTCCCGCCAGAATTTCCTCATAGCTCCGCGTGTGCAGATCCGTGAAACCGCCGGAAAACTCGATTTCCTGGCCGTCCACGGTGATGGATCGGTAGGTACGCTGGCCAACAGCCTTTTGCGCCTCGGGAACATCGTTGTAGTCCACGGACAAGAACCAGCGCACCCGCGCGCGTTCATATTCCAGGTAACCGCCCGCGTAGGTTTCAGCATTCGCATGCACCACATTGGCCTGCAGCGCGCCAAAGATATAGTGCAGCATGTCGAAGAAGTGCACGCCAATATTGGTGGCGATGCCGCCGGATTTCTTCACATCGCCCTTCCAGGACTGCAGATACCAATGGCCTCTGGATGTGATGTAAGTCAGGTCCACCTCATGCTTGCCGTTTTTTTTCTGTGTCGCCACCTGGTCGCGTAACGCGATGATGGCGGGATGCACGCGCAGTTGCAGGATGGTGTTGACCTTGCGTCCTGTGTCGCGCTCGATCTCCTGCAAGCCATCAATGTTCCAGGGGTTCAACACCAGCGGTTTTTCACAGATGGCGTCCGCGCCTGAACGCAAGGCGAAACGCATGTGCGAATCATGCAGATAATTGGGCGAACAGATGGAGACATAGTCGATGTTTTCCGACTTGTCGGAACGGCGCATCTTGTCGATATGACGGTCGAATCGCTCGAATTCCGTAAAGAACTCCGCATCCGGGAAATGGCTGTCGATGATGCCCACGGAATCATTGGGATCCAGGGCGGCCACCAGCCGGTTGCCGGTGTCCTTGATGGCTTTCATATGGCGCGGGGCGATGTAGCCTGCGGCGCCGATCAGGGCGAAGTTCTTCATGTCTCTCATTCGGGTTGGATAAAAAGGGAATCCTGGCTCAGGCTGGTTGGCATTCCGCCACGGCATCGACGACGCGGCTGATCGCCGCCTCATCCATATACGGATGCATCGGCAAACTCATCACCCGCCCGGCCACGGCGTCGCCGACGGGCAGCGAAACGCCGTCATCCGCCACGGCGGGCTGACGGTTCAGGGGAATGGGGTAATGCACGGCGGTGGGGATGCCGGCGGCCTTCAACGCGCCCTGCACGGCATCGCGACCATCGACCTGCACGGTGTATTGCGCCCAGGCGCAGACATTGTGGGCCTCGATGACCGGCGTCGCCTGGATGCCCGCGGCATTGAACAGCCGCGTGTAAGTGTCCGCCACGCGCTGGCGGGCGGCAATCTCGTCATCCAGCACAGCCAGCTTCGGCAACAGGATGGCGGCCTGCAGGGTGTCCAGACGGCTGTTCACGCCGACACGGATATGGTGGTAACGGCGGTCCTGTCCATGACGGGCGATCTGTCGCAGGATGGTGGCCAGGGCGTCGTCGTTGGTGAAGATCGCGCCGCCGTCCCCGTAGCATCCCAGGGGCTTGCTGGGAAAGAAACTGGTACACGAGATCGTGGACAGATTGCCGCTCTTGCGGCCTTTATAGCTGCCGCCCAGACTCTGGGCCGCGTCCTCGATGACTGTCAGTCCGTGTTTTTCGGCGATGGCATTGATGGTGTCCATGTCGGCGCACTGGCCATACAGGGACACCGGGATGATGGCGCGGGTCCGGGACGTGATGGCGGCTTCCAGCCTGGCCGGATCCAGGGTGTAGGTACGCGGGTCGATGTCGACGTAGACGGGCCGGGCACCCAGCAGGGCGACGGTCTCGGCCGTGGCGATGTAGGTGAACCCCGGGGTGATGACCTCGTCGCCCGGGCCGATGCCCAGGGCCATCTGGGCGATCTGCAGCGCGTCGGTGCCGTTGGCCACCGTGATGCAGTGCTTGGCGCCGGTGTAGTCGGCCAGGCGCTCTTCCAGTTGGGCAACCTCCGGCCCCAGGATGAACTGGCCGTGAGCCAGCACGCGCTGGATGCCGGCGTCGATTTCGGATTTAAGACGCTGATACTGGGCTTGCAGATCGACGAATTGCATGGTCATGGTTCTTTTTGGATAGAGATCAGGAACGCGCGCACTGACCGTCGGTCAGCCGATAGATGGCGCCGGTATGGGAACAGATGGTTTCACCCTGACCGCTCAGGGGCAGGTCCAGCTGTTCGCCATGCTCGCTCATCCAGCCGATCTGGCGCGCCGGCACACCGACCATCAGGGCGTAGGGCTTGACGTCCTTGTTGACGACGGCGCCCGCGCCGATGAAGGCGTATTCGCCGATGGTGACGCCGCAGACGACGGTGCAGTTGGCGCCCAGGGTGGCGCCCTTCTTGACCAGGGTGTCGCGGTATTCGTCCTTGCGCTCGATCAGCGAGCGTGGGTTGTAGACGTTGGTGAATACCATGCTGGGCCCGCAGAACACCCCCTCTTCCAGGGTGACGTTGTCATAAACGGAGACGTTGTTCTGGATCTTGCAGCGGTCGCCGATGACGACCTTGTTGCCGACGAAGACGTTCTGGCCCAGGGAAACACCTGCGCCGATGCGGGCGCCGCCGCAGACGTGGACAAAATGCCAGACGCGGGAACCTTCGCCAATCTGGGCGCCGGGATCGACGATGGCGGTTTCGTGTTGGTAATGAGTCATCGGGACAAGGATTCCGGTATGTCGGGCACGCTACCGCCGTGCTGTGACACGGTCAGCAAGCGCCAGGTGATGTTCATCGAGTGAACGCGATCATACATCACCTGACCAGGCACTAAAACCGTGAAATAGCCACAGGATCTATCGGAAACCGCCCGTCACCCCCAGCCACAGCCCATGCTGCATCTGCCCGTCCCCGTGTTGCCCGGTATAGGCTAATGCGACCTGGACACGGCGGGCGACGGGCGCCTGCACGCCCAGATCCAGGCGCAGGACATGACGCGGCAGGGGCGGGCCTTCGACTTCGAAGCGCCGCCCCGGATCGGCCCGATAGGCCTGATGGCTGGCCAGGGGGGATCCGCCCCAAAGGCGGCGCACGCCCAGATCCAGCGTCATCAGTGCGTCGCCATGCCGCGCGGCCCAGGGACGCCGGATCTGAACCCCCAGTTGCCCCATCCAGCGGCGATCCGTGTCTGCGCCCAGGGTGACGGCGGCCAATCCCCCGCTTTCTTCCGCAGCGGGACGATGCAGGCGCAGCCAGACCACCTGGGCATAGGGCGCCAGTTGCCACGAACCCAGGGGAAACGGCCTCTCCGGCTGGACCTGCAGCCAGGCCTGGAGCAGTCGCGCGGCGGGACGGCTGCGCAGCGTGGCGTCGGCCGGGTCGGCCTGGCGGCTGATGTCGGCCCGATGCCAGGACTGCGCGGCGCCCAGGCTCAGGCGCCAGCCATGCCGTGCCAGGCTGCCGCCCAGGCCCAGGTGCGCGGACCGATCATGCACGCGATACAGGCTGCCCGCCTGAGCGTGTGCGGACGCGGTCGACTCCAAGGTCGTCAGGCGGGTTTCCTGGGTGCCCGTGAAAACCGACAGAAACCCGTCCGTCCCCACGGGCCGGCTGACGCCGACCTGCAGGCCGCCGGTGTCCCGGTCGTCGCCCGGCAGGCCCCGGCCACCGGACCGTTCGGTGTTGGCGGCCCAGGTCTGGACCCAGGCCTGGCCGTGGGCGCCGTGCGCCAGGGCGGCATCCCGCGCGAAACGGCTGTCGTCCAGCAAGGCGCCGCGCCAGGCGGCGTCGGCTGTGCTCAAGCCCTGTGCGTTGTATCGCAGGCCCAGGGTGACCGTGTTGGCGCCATACTCCAGGACAGGGTCCAGATAACGCAAGGCGCTGGCGACCCGGTCGAAACGGCCATCGCCGGGCACGGGGTCGCCACCGCCGTCCGCCCCGTATTCCAGGCCGCCATCGGCCTGGACGATGATCCAGCGGCGATCGGGCGTCCATGAGCCGGGCGCAGGCTCGATCGCCAGCCCGCCGCCCAGGCGCGCCGTGCCGAATGACCAGATGCGGTCGGCCTGGCCGCCGGCATCGATGCGGATGCGGGTCTGAGCCCCGGGCAACAGGGTCAGGCGCTGGCCGATCAGCAGGGTGCCCGTCTGATGGGGTTCGCCGGGCCGCAGCAGACCGGCGACACGGGCCTCATCCACCTGGCCAACGCCGGACAGCACGGTGCCGGGGCGCGTCAGCACCGGCCCCCACCATAGTTGATCGACCCGCAGGCCGCCCTGCGCCACCGTCAAGAGCGCCCGGCCGGGACTGAAACCGGCGCCCGCCAGGCGCAAGGTACCGGCGCCATCCTTGACGATGGGCGTGTCGATCTGGATGTGGCCCGCCAGCGTGGCTTCGCCGAAGGCGACGCGCCACACGGCGTCGGCGCCCAGGCCGGTGACCGGCGCCAGGCCCCAGTGCGCCGGCGGCGTCTGGGCGGTGGCGGCGGAACGGACCTGCACAATCTGCCCGACGCGCACGCCGGGGCGCAGTTCCAGACGGGTACCGGCCGCCATTTCCAGGCTGTTGCCCGGCGCACCCAAGGCATCGTCATGGGCCAGGCCCAGGCTGCCTTCGCCCAGGACGATCTGGCCGGTGGTGACGCTGGCGCCGGCCAGTTCCAGGTGCCCGCGGCCCAGTTTCCAGAAGGGGATGGGCATCAGGGGATCGGCGGGATGTCCCAGGATGGGGCCTTGCATCCGCACGGTCCGTCCCTCGGCGATCCGCAACCCGCTGGCGCTTTCCAGCTGCAACCCTCGCGCGATGCGCCGGTCTTCGGTGACGTCGAAGGACTCGCCGTGCAAAACAAAAGGCGCCGGGGAATCATCCCACGGCGCCTCGGGCGATGCCTGCGTCAGGCCCGGCGGCGGCACGCCCAGACA
>Ga0182738_1001271_pt1 | contig 32111 bp, 24 predicted proteins | sample eDN5th30CBELigMG_FD_128876 | JGI IMG/M metagenome (GOLD analysis project Ga0182738, IMG submission 128876) | Enriched Miracle-Growth compost microbial communities from Emeryville, California, USA - eDNA 5th pass 30_C BE-Lig MG (version 2)... ...
TAAAGCTTTTGAATTGGTTTTTGCTTCATTTGTGGGATTTTAAAGCTTTGTTTCAGCATTTATTATTAGATTTTTTTTTGAAATGAGGGAGGAAAAATAGAGAGAATTCGTCTAACGGACAAATTTACATAGTTGTCATTTCCCGGCGAATGATTTTGAGAAAAACTTTAGGACTTCTGTAGAAAGATCCGAGAGTATTTGAGCAGGAATGAGATGATCGCAATATCTTATCGGTTTTCTTGGTGAAAGATTGGCCTTAAAAAGCTCCTTTTTGGAAAAAAACATGTTTGTCTCGTATTCTAAATTTAGCAAGAAGCGGTTTGAGTTTGAGGAAAATATCGATTTGAATCTGGTCTAAAATTAGATAAGCTAAAATTAACCCGAAATCAGGCGACAGCAATTTTTGAGGAGTGCTTTGTTGATGGGAAAAGTCGGGCTTGTTCTTATCTCTGGACAAAGTTACTGATTCCTCAAGGAATAAAAGAAGCGAATCAAATTCTTCAGAATTATTCAAGTCTGTCGGAAAAATTTTTATTGGCTGAAGGCTGGACTAGTAGAAACTGTATTTAGAGGAGAAAATAAAATTTCTAAAAATTTAGATTCCGGAGAATTTCCTCAACAAAAGAATTGTTCATAAGACTCCACAAATTTTGCCATTCGCTTATTTTTTGAGTTCTCAAATTCTTTAAATCAGGGGAGGGCACAGTGAGAGATATCTCACTTTGAGCCCTACTTCAATCGACAGGGAAAAAAATCAAATTTATTTTTCGACTTGACTGAATTCTTTTCAATTGAAAATATAAAGGACTCTCAAAAAGCCACATAATTATCTCAACAAGAAGCCCAACATTAGAGTCTTTTTTTTGTGAATTTGAATCTTCCTTTAATTTCATAAAATTCAAGCCAGTCTAGTTTCTTTATGCCGTTCTCCAACATCCCCTCACACATTCGAGATGATTCGAATAATCTCTCATAATTTCCCAAATCTCTCAGAATCCAAAAGATAACGATAACATTTTTCATTTGCCAGAAAGAGTTGTGCTTTTTATATAATTCACGTGATTTTTGAGGACAATCCTTGCAAAGGCTTTTCAAAGCCAAAACAAAAAGTCTCAAAAGAGGAAGATTTGTTTTTTTCTTCAAGATAAATTTCGTACCATACCTGTAACTTCTTTTAAAATTTTAACATTGATTTATTTCTAATAAATAGAAATTATACAGAAAGAAACATGAGGATTTTTAACTTGATTGACCGAAAACTCCAGGCGTTGTACTCTCCAGATGTTTCAAATAGTGAGGAAGAAGCACTCCAGAAGAGAAAATCTCACTTCTATTCTCTTTTGTTTTGCCTGATTCTCCATACAGTGGCATTCTTCTTCATCAAGGAATATCATCGAGAACTTTACATGCTTACTGTGACCTCGATTCTTGTGTGTATAGTTATCATAATGACCATCGGCAGAAGAGACATATTCTACATTGACGTTTGTACCACTCTTTTACTGATAACAATCACACCGGTCTTGACTTTTGTCTCGGAGAAGTACCTGTTCTTTTCGATTGCAGGCTCTTGGATTATTCCATCAATTATTCTGCTCATGACCCAGAATCATAAACTAACTTTTGGCAGCTTTATTATTTTGGTCATCATTATGAGATTCTACTATAAACAGGTTTTAATCAATAAAATCAGAATCTCAACTGTCACAGACACGATTGATTACCTCGATTCACAAATCGATCTCCTTTCTCTCACAGGCTTTTTCTACTTTTTGAGCATACTGAATTTCAACAGCATTCTCAAAAGCAAAAACAAAGTTCTCCTCGAAACCCAAAATGGCCTCAAAGCAGCCCTCAAGCAGCAAGAAGCGTTCATCTACAGCTTTTCTCATGAGCTTCGAAATCCAATGAGCAGCCTACTCGGCAACCTCGAACTTGCTACACAAGAAGTCAAAGACAAAACTGTCATAAAATATCTCAAAACTGCTCAGGTCTGCGGAGATATATTATTACAGCTTGTCAATAACATTCTTGATACTGCGAAGGCTGACCTTGGAAATCTCGAAGTGAGCTTGATTCCAACAAATCTCCGAGAAACACTTGAAAAGATATGGACGGTCTCCAGTGAGATGATCAAAAGAAAAAGATTGAAAGGTTCTCTCATCATCTCCAAAGATATTCCTTACAATCTTCTTCTTGATCCTCACAGGATCATCCAGGCTTTGCTGAATTTAATAGGAAATAGCGTCAAGTTTACCGAGGCAGGGAGTATAAAAGTTAAAGTCTTTTGGCTGGCAAATAAAAAGATTAATGATGATTGCTTTGAGCCTATTCCTTATGAAGATGAGGGTGTTTATGAGAAAGACGACAATATCCAGCCCTTCTTAGGATGGTATCTCGCCAAGAGAGATCAATCGGCAAGCTGCTATGACACTTTAGACTTGGACAAGCAAAAGTTTGGAGGTGTTACGAATGATAATGACACCCAACTTGAACACAGTACTGGAGTCCTCAAAATAATAGTGACTGATACAGGTTGCGGAATGCAAGAAGAGCAATTAGGAAAATTGTTTTTAAGATTCAGTCAAGTGAATTCTGATCCAAATAAAAGAAAAATCGGAACAGGTTTAGGACTCTGGATTACGAAACAAATATGTGAAAAAATGGATGGAGAAATCAGAGTTTATAGCAAAGAAAATGTAGGAACAACATTTATAATCTGTATCAATTGTGAAATTCCAAGCACAAGGTCAAATAAAGACCAGAATGGTATTGACGGAGGGAACAGCCTCAGATCTGAAAATGTAAGCGGTCAAGAAAATCAAAACCTAAGAGCGCTCTTTGTTGACGATAATCCTGCCAATATTCCGGTTAACAAAAAGTTCCTCGAAAAGGCAGGAGTCGAATTGGTCAAAATCACCGCCACAGGATTTAGTGCCGCTGAAGAGTATAAAAAGCAAATCGAAGACAACAACAGCATCGACTTAATCATCATGGACTTGGATGTTGTCTCACAGGATGTGAAAGACGCTTGCATAAAAATCCGAAAATTCGAAGAAGCAGCCAAGAAATCCAGGTGCTCAATTATGCTGATAGGCTCTCACATTGAAGAGGATGAAATTGAAATGTGTATCAACATTGAAGGAGAAATCAAGGCAAATTACTGCTACCGAAAACCACTATTCTACAAGGATCTGGAGAATTTCGTCATTGGTGTACGAAACATCAAATTTAGAAGCAGACCAGCTCAAAAAAAGTTTAATCAAATCATCCTCAATACAGAGGAAGAACTCACACTTTCCGAACTTGAATAAATTAAAATTCATTCGCCTATTTAACCAATCTATTGTAAACATCTAAATATGTACATTTTTGTTATTCTTGTTGACAAGCTTGTTTCATATTGTACTTATGGTCCCTTTACTTCGAAAAAACAAAAAGCAATTTTCCTTCAGTCTAAATCGAAAAATGGCAACAGAAAAAATAGAGTTTCAGTTTAAAATTTTTGTCTCAGATACCTTTAAGTTTTTTATGAGCTTTACTCGGTGAAAACCCATTCCGAACTTTAAACTCAGAAGAGAATTGAGAATTATCCCTTCCTGTAAAGACGAGAAAGGAGGAAACGAAATGACAGGTTGAACAAATTTGAAGTTTCCAAAAAATTCTGAATATCTCAAAGAAATTTGATTATTTCTTGTTTTATTTGAGTTTTAATTTTGATAACTTTTTCTCTTCTCAAAGTATCTTCCTTCTTTATTTATACGCGAACAAGTTTGATTCTTTATAATCAAAACCCTAACTTTAAAATCGGTCAAAATTTGCCTCCTCCTTTTGACCAAGCTCACGATCAGGCTCAAAGCACTCCTTCCCCAAAAAAAATAATTTATCGCCAGCAATCAAGGCTTCCCCAAGTCATTTTGAAGTAACAAAAAGCGAACCTCAAGGAGTTTCAGGTAAATGATACCTTTCATCAACTGAGATCTCAACTTCGACCGAGATTCCCAAAGCAATTCTTAACTCTCAAGAGAAGCCCATGAAAGATCATCTGGGTTTAGAAGAAGAGCTCGAGAAGTGAATTAATTTGATTTCTTTCTGTAATTTTCAATAGGATGAGAGAGGCGAAGGCTTGAATTTAACACATGAGGAGGAAGAGGATGAAGAAGACAGTAGTGTCTTCATGACAGTGCTCTCCATCAGAACAGTAAATTTTTCTCTTTTTCAATTCTTAATCTTAAAAATAGACTGAACCTTTTAAAGCGACCCAACAATCAGAAATTCCAATTCAAGAAAATTCAAGTCAAGAAGATCGTGAGAACAACCAAGGCCAGAATTAAATATAACTAATACGAGAACTTAATTTCTCTCTCTATGTGTATTTTTTTGTGTTCGTCAAGTTTATGTGAGGAGAGGACTCTAACTTCTACTACTCTTCCTCTTCTGAATGTCAAAATTTAGATACACATCCATCATTTTAATAAACCCTTCAATTCATCATGCTTTCTAAGCTTTGGGGAGGATTTTTTTATTTAAGAGATTTGATCAGCTCAGGAAAATAAAGAAATAAATAAAAGATTTTGTAGCTTATTATTTATGATGCATTTCTTTTTTTTATTTTATTTTCTATCAGCAATTACAGGTCGTCATCAAATCTCTTCTTCTTTTTCTTTTTCTTCTTTTCAGGAGCATTTTCTGCCTCTTTTCTTTTAATTTCTTCCATGAGTTCTCTCATGATGTCATCGTCATCTCCAGTAGCAGCAGAACTTCCTGAGTCTTGCTTGAGTCTTTCATGAACTGCTGAGCAGTCTCTTTCTTCAAGAGGAAGGCCATTAGGAAGTGGGTATGCTGAAACTCTCTTTTTCAAGACTTTTTCCAAAAACACAGCAATACTTGGATTATCAAAGGTTCCAACGAGTTGAGAATACCTATTTATGAATTTCAAACGAGTTTTTAGAGCAAAAAACTTACTCTTTCAGGACTGGACTGTAAACAACAACCGTTGGGATCGACTCATCTTGAACATTGAAGGTGAGAAGAGCTTCAGAATGACAAATAGCATCCACCCAGACAAAGGAGAGATGTGGGTGTTTCTTTAATGCAAGGTTTAAAACTGCCAAATTCTCCTCAAGTTTCTTTGAGGCTTCTTCGGTGCTGGTATCACCGTTGAGCAAACCGATCACGCAAACTCTTGATTCAGGGGGACAATGTTGATTGAGCTCTTGGCGAGTTTTGACTTCATGAACCTTTTTGTTAATACTCATTTCTTGGAGAAGTTCTTCTTCAGGGAGGAACTAATAAAAATTGAGGAGGGGAAAACGTCAAATTAACTCTTACCATATTAAAGTATTTAGATAAATCTTCGTAGTTGTATCTTCCAGCGTATTTGGCAATTTGGATTTTGCTTGCGTCAATATCAACAGTGTCTTCAGAGCTATCAGCAAGCAGAACAGCCAAAAGGGTTGGTAATTTGTCAAGTTGAAAATGCTTGACCATTTCAGGGCCAGGGTTTTTGAGTTTAGCAAACGTTAGTTTGTCCTCATATTTTGAGAGTTGACTGAGCATTCTGTATGTCATGCTGACCTCATTTGTATCGTAAACGAAAATGAAGGCTGGTCTTCTTCTGGCCAGAGAGTTTGTTATGACTCCTTGCATTTCCATAGAGGAGATTGGAAGCACTTTGTCTCCGACAAAATCTGAAACATCTTGAGTAAACTCTTGAAGTGTTGCTGCTTTTGAAAAGACGATTCTTGAAGCCAATTTCTTTTCTTTGCCAATAGGTAATGCGACAAGAGCAGGAAGTGATTTCACATTGAGCTTTTCTCTCGCAAATTGTTGATTTTCTTCATTAGTGCAGTCCACCTCAAAATACTCAAAAAATCGTCTTTGGAAAATAAGCTTTTATGAGGAGAGAAAAATGGTTACGTGAATTTTTCTTGGACATTTGATAAGATTGGAGACTTTTCTTCGTTGAAGAGATGAACGAGAACAACTCTTTCGTGCTTATTGACTTCCTCTTCGAAATTCTGAGCATTCAAAGGAGAAATCTTGATTTCAGCTTCTTTGCGCTGCTTTTCTTGAGACTGTTGTTGTTGTTCCTCCGTTTTTGAGCTTTTAAAGGTATCTGGTCTATCAGCTTTCTCAGTGAGGGCGTCAGGTTTGAGGAATCTGCGGAGTCTGTCAATGGTGAGCTCATACTCATATATCTCTTTTTCATATCCATCATCTGTCTTTCTCATGAGGATCAAAGTTGGGTATTTGGTAATCTTGAATTCTTCAATCAAATCCTTGGAACTCTCATTAATCTCTGCAAACTAGTTTCGAGTCAACGAAATATTTTTTGACAAAACTTACCAATAATCTATCGCGATATTCTGAAGCAAGAGATTTGTAGAGAGGGGAGGTTTGAGTCTTGTTGGTAAAAAGAATGACTTTATTTGGAACAGTACTATCACCCAAGAAAGTTTCCAAGTCATCTCTGGATTTGATAACTTCTCTGAATGCAGGCATATGTTGTCTTGCGAAATTTGCCAGGGATTTTAAGTCTCCATTTCCTTGATAACTGTGTTCAATGGGCTTGGAAGGTTGGTGAGTGTAAGGGTTCATTTTAGTGGCAGGAGGTTCATAGGCGACCAAGTAAGGTAAGTATTGTTCGTTCTCAGCAAGACATAATGGGAAATGAGAATCGACATTAGTCGGTTCAATCTGATCACAGTTCACAGCATAGATTCTCACAAAATCCTTCATTGCCTTGGCAAACTCCTCATACACTGGTTCGACTAATCTGCACTTTTTGACCTTTTGGGAGCAGAAAAGAAAAACACTGAGAAAATCAGAGTGGATGATCACTTTTTGAAGCTCTTCAGGTTGGTTAATCATTATAACCGAACCAGGGTTTTCAACTATCCCAAAAGCATGGGAGAAAAACAACGATAAAATGAAAATTGTTGCAGCACTACGAATGCTTGCCTTTGCCATTTTCGAGAAATCTTTTTTTAATTCAGCAATTTTGAATTTATTAGAAGTTTAATTCCCAAAGGCTAATAAACTAACTTTATGCAACGTGTAAAAATTAAATTCGCTTCAGAAACGTGTTCAATTTTCAAGGAATATGATGGATTTTCGAAACAGCCCCTGAAAGAAAATTCTAATCTTGGTTATTTTTTCCGAATGAAAATGAACTTCAAAGAACTAACTACACTCAAATTGAACCTGAACTTGGGAAAGAATTGGAGTCATTTTTTTTCAAAGAATTCTCAAACAGACAGAAAGGAGGTTTTCTAGGTTTGGAAGTGTATCTACTCGCTGGCTTGGGGAACTAAATCTCTGATAATGAATAAAATACTTATTCAAATGTTATTAATTGAAAGCCCTTTTGCAAGAGAGAGGGAGGGATATCAAAATTGAAGTTGGTCAGATTTTTGTGTAATAAAGTTTATAATAATAACAATTTCTGAATAAATAAAATTATATAAAATGCAAGCAAGCGCACCTAATTCAAAGCCTTCTTTAAAACCAGTCGTCTGCAAATTCCATCCACCAGAGAAAGTCCAAAGAATTGACTCAGATAGTCTTGAAAAGAACCCTTTGAAGTGTGTTGAGTGTTTACTCTCTCGTGACAGCCAAAACAAGATTCCCAAAGAGAATTTATCTTCTTTCCACTCTTTCATCGACCAGATAGCTAAGCTTTATGACTTTGTCAAAAACTTTTCAACTCTCGATGAGTCTCTGCCTTCAGAGTTTACTGAATGCCTCAAAGACGAGGAATCTTCCCTTATCGCTTTGCAAAAGCATGTTGAGACAGAAAAAGAAAAGGTTGAGGTTGCCTTTAATATGATCACTGAGGAGTTCACTACAATCTGCAAAAAAAAGAAGCAGGAACTCTTTGACAAGCTCGATGAGCAGTTTGAAAACCTTCGAGCAAACTTCAAATACTATCAAGACAAGCTAGATAAGTACTTTGGAAAAAGCGAAGACACCTCGTACCCCACTAAAGAAACCATCTATCAAAGAATAAATGCCTGTAAGTCATATGATGAAGTTGACTCCTATGTGAAAACCCTCAAGGACGACATGCTTGAAATCTCAATGTATGGCAAAGACCCAGAGACAAGATCTAAAGAGCTTCGCATTGCTTTGAAAGAGTTTTCAAGTGCTGTTGTTAAAAATTGCAAAGAGTTCCCTCAAACATGCTTCTCAACTAATGAAAAAGCTAACGAAATCAAAGAAAAACTCCAAACCACCATTAAACCTTTGTTTGAAAACATTCTTGAAATTTCAAATCCGATTGACCTCTTATCTTTGTCAGAAACTGGTAGAATTGGTTCAACTATTGTGACCAAGATCGAGGATGTCAAACTCTTGAGATCATGGATTGGAACTGGTATAGTGAAGTTCAAGCTCCTCTATAGAGGTTCAAAGGATGGCTTCACTGGAGAAATCTTCCACAAAAAGTGTGATGATTACCAGCCCACCATTACCATCATCAAGTCAGACAAAAATAAGGTCTTTGGAGGCTATTCTGATATGACTTGGAACAGTACCAATAACTATAAAACAACCAGTAACTCCTGGATCTACTCCCTTGATGCTAAAGAAAAATACAAGCAAAAGCCTAACCAAGCTCATTACGGTGTTTATTGCTACTCATCTTATGGACCCACTTTCGGAGGTGGACATGATATTTACATTGCTAATAACTGTAACACAGGCAATCCATGCTACTCCAATTACGGATATTCATTCGAAACCAAAAATGTCACTTACTCAACTACACAAGCCCAAAGTCACCTTGCAGGATCGTATAATTTCAGAGTTGAAGAAATTGAAGTCTTCCATATCGTTACTAGTCTCTAAATAAGGTTTATCATACACAATAAATAAGGAGAAATTCATATGAATCTATAAAAAGTCAAAAAACTTTTGAAAAAACAAAGGCTCTAATTCTTGTGAAAAAATTTATCAAATCCTTCTTTCCAATAAAGGAGGTTGGATCCATGCAGAACTTTTTTTAATCTCTTTAAGGATATTGAACTTTCAACTTAACCTTCCTTGAAGTGAGAGCGAAAATTGAGAAGAATTGAAAGAGAAAAAAATTCGCCAAAACGTTACATTTTATGAAAATCTCCATTGGATTAGGGAAAAGGGTCCAAACTGAGATTTTTGTTAATTTTTTAGTGCTTGCTCAAGTTTACAGGCTTTGATATAACTCTTTTCCGGGGTGCAAATTTTCTGAGTTTTTTGTTTGAGAAAGTCAGGTTTTTCAAAAACACCTCAGGTCCTCAAAAAAAAAACCTCATTCAAGCTTTTTCATCAAAATGGTCCCAAATTGAGCTAGATTATTTTTTTCCTTAGTATCTTTGAAAAAATATGTGTTATCTATCCAAATGTCTGGCAAGAAACTATGTATTGAGGATTTTTTTAGGGGATTCATCCTCAATCTCAACAAAAAAACCTGGGGGAAAAAATATAATCCTTTTTACATCATTTTCAATCATTCTTCCAATATCTCGCCAATTTCCCCTTTTTTTCTTTGAAAAAAAGAACCATTAAATTTATGAGTTCTGAGTTGTCTGCTTTCAAAGGATAAAACTTTTTTTTTCCTTCATTATTGAGTGACACAAATAGATCTCCGATTTCTCCAGCCTAAGGGGAAAGAAAGAGGAGATTAGATTTCAAGGTTAGGGACAAGAATCTTTTTTAGGAAAAATTTTTACAAGAAAAAATTCTGAAAAGAAAATTTTTGAAAAATTGGGAAAAGAATTCAAAACGGATTTTGGACCTTTTTTTGTGATATTTGTGTCTAGAGGAAAATTTTTTTTTTTTAACCTATCTTGGCGATAGCATATCAAATAAATTGATATAAATTATGAAAACTTGTATCTCAAAGACAGTTTATTTGAACTTAGTGGGAATATGGGTAGTACAGACAAGTGAATTCCTATGCATTAAGTCTCCATTTATGAAAGGATTTGAGGATACTACAGTCGATACAATTGCTATTCACTAATCCAGTCTTCTTCAATTTGTTCATTTAATGTGCTAGTCCAGACAACTGGTGCCCACTTTTTAGAATCAGCCCTTGTGGTATTTTGCCATGTAGATTTATTCAGCTTCCAAGACATACCATCGCGCACTGCATTAGCCTCCCATCCCCATTCGATGTAGTTGAGCACATATTTCACTATGAATGTTTTAGTGACTCCAGAAAAGCGGTCAAGGTCCGGCTGAAAAGCCACGAATGTTTGAAATTTATTCTTCAGGTCAATCTGCATGCAAGAAGAATTCCCGAACATTCTTTGAAAATCGGTCATATACTCTGTCGTTAAGTTTTTTGTTTCGGAGCAATTCACATGCTGTGCACCTTTTATGACACACTTATCAATGCCCATGGTGTTAGTCGTGCTAAATGTGTCTGATGTTTGGATAACCTGTGTAGATCCAGAACACTTTCTTCGGAAGAGAACATTTGTTGACTGGACAAAACCAAAGGTTCCAGAAACATCTTCTTCTGTAATGATGCGAGAATCAATTCTGACAGGGCCGAGCTCAAGAGGAAGTGTAGCTTCATGTGCTTGTTTATCATCAAGTCTTGCTGGCATTTCAATAGAAAGATTTTCAATTAAAGGTTCTGACACAATTACATTACATTACATTCAGACTGAAACTGCTGCTTCACAATATTATTCTTGGTTATAAAAGAGAGGGTAAAATTACCCGAGCAAAACCAGCCAAATTCTGTTTTTGAGTTTCTGAGTACTTTCTCACCGGGTTCTATGAACGCGACTCTGGTTTTCATTTCATCTTGGAGAAGATAAGAGATCGTCGGAGCGTTACACGACCAGTCACAGCCAAAAAGCTGTATAGGGACATTGTTTGAATCAAGGACGCATATTTCGAAACCCAGAAAGCACCCGATTGAGCACTGAAAAATGTACCTTGTCGGAAGAACGTCTTTCTGGTTGGTTGCGAGCAGTATAATTTTATTATAATGTGGATTATCCGCTACCTGAACATACTTTTTAGGACGTTTAATTGAAGGATTCCAGCCTGGCCCGTCAAAAGCAAAGATTGCTTGCATTGGCAGTGATGTAAAAAGTTGGTTTATTTACAAATTTCAGGATCAGAAATTTCCGAAATCAAAAAATTTTAGGAAAAATTTTACTTTTTTTTCAAGAAAAGTTTTTTCCAATTTTTTCGGTAAAATTTAGCAATGTTCAAGGAAAAAATTTTCAAGACCAATCTCCCGCTTTCAGTCCATCAGAACCAGATGGACATCAAGATGAGACGTATTGAACTCTGAAAAAACTTCTCTAAAATTTTTATTGATGTTTTGGCAAATGATTGTATGGCAAAGTTTTGATCTAAACTTTCATCATTTCATTCAAGTTTGAAACCTTTCTGTTGGACTAAAGTCAACAACAACAACAAAATAAAATCATCGAGCTGAAAAGAAATTAGGTAGGTGGAAATCTTTTTATTGTCAAAAGTTTTTCTTTCCCCTTTAAAAAAAATTCCCAAAGAATAACGAATATTTGACGAGAAAAATCTTCTGATACAAATTGGTTTTTTTCTAAATATGACGAAACTAACAAAGGATAGAAGCTCTTCTTCCTGGTTGAGAGAAAAAATTCAAAAATAGCTTGAATGAGGTTTTTTTTGGAGGATCTGAGGTGTTTTTGAAAAACCTTACTTTCTCAAAAAAAACCTCAGAAAATTACCTCAGAGAGTATTTAGCTCTCTTTTCCGATAACAAAAAATTCGAATGTTGAATTATTTAGTTTCTGAAGGGGGAAGTCTCATATTTCTCTTTGCTTCTTGGAAATTATCTCTTGAAATGTCTTTTTAGTTATTCTAAAAAAATCTCCTTTTTTGAACAGGAAAATTTTTTATTCCTTCAAGTCCCTGAGGTCCTACTTTTAGAAGGGCACGAGAAAAAATTTTGAAAAAAAAAGTGAAGGTATTTTTTCAAAAAAGTGTAATGAGCGAGAAAGGACTGAATTCGGTTGAAGGAAGGAAATATCTCTTGTGAAATAATTTCAGGGCTTGAAATTGTATCTTCCTTTTGAGCCATGACAATTTTTTTTGAAAAGAAGCAATTTATTAAATATTTCGCAATTTCAAAAAAAAAACATATTTATTTAGATTTAAATTTAAATGAAATGAAATAATTTTTCTTTGAATTTGAAATAATTTTAGTTTTGTAAATTCAAATATTCTTTATCAAAAATTGAATGAATTAATTTTTTTAATTTGAAAATCAAAAGAGAATAAAGGTTTCAAAGTCTTAACTTTAATAATCCCGAATTCGATATTCCAAATATCAAGCGAACCTCTGATGATAGTGGCTGTCAAAAAAAAGCATTATTGGTATTATTCTTCAGACGTTGAAACTTTGTTCACTTTGTTAAACTTATTCCCCAACGATTTTCTTTAAGGAAAACACATCTTGAAACAAACTCAACTGTAAAAAAAATTCTTATCGATTTCAAGCTCATTTCAGTGGAAAAATGACCGGTTGAGGACGATCAGTTTGCAAAAAGTGCTTTCCCCAAAGATAAATTTTCAAAAAGTTATTTATAAATTTTAATATCAGAAATTCCTTGAAACCAAAAATTTTTAAATTGGCTTTATTTGTCTTCCAAAAGTAAATGAGTTCTCTCCAAAGTAAAATAGAGTTGAATTTTTATATGACGAACATCATTATTTTAAACTTTGATTGCTTAGGCCAAATTCCAGAAAATTCTGCCAACTCTATCGAGATATTTGATCTTATTTTTTATTCTTCAAGTCATCACTCAAAAATGTTTGCTCCAAAGCTGATGAATCTTAAAGTCAATTTCGATCCTGAAAAGTTTCTTGACTCTTCGCATGAAAATTTTACTTTTTCAATTTCGAAATTGAACTCCAAAGAGACATACACATGATAACAAAGAAATCAATTGATCTGAGTGATTTTTCTGTTGCTGGAGCTTGAGGTCCGAGTTTTTTTTTTTTTCAAAATCTGAAGAAGAAACCGGATCTTATCTTTTGAAAATGATAAGTTTGAGAGCATTTATAAATATTCATGCAAATAATCAGAGACTAGAATATCAAGAAAAAGTTTTTAGGCTTGCCAAACTCCATGCATAAAATTCCTTCGATTCTCCAGTTGAACTTTCAAAAAAATAAAACAAAATTTTTTCATGGACTATTTGGTGGCCTCAGTAGCTCTGGAAGGATGATCCTTCTTCAACTACCTATGGATAAAGTAAAATTAATAACAAATCTCTTTTTCAATAATTTACTGTTCTTTGCTTTAAAGAAAAAGTAAACAAAATTTGCTATTAATCTGAATGAAAGACTATTTTAACAGATTTTAGATTTGCAAAATTCCTGCTCTCTAATATATTTAAAAAAGACTTGACGAATAGTTTTTGTTCATCTCTCCTATTTGGGTAAGTTTACATCCACCTACTTTAAATGATATTTATTTACTCGAAAATTGAGTTTAAATTCGGGATTGACATTAAAGTGATTACAAGAAAGAGTGGAAACAAGATATGCAACAATAGACAGGGGGGAAAAATAGAACATTCAGGGGTATCAAGAACATTCAATTCAGTCGAAGGTTTCTTGAGAACAAATTTCATCGAAAGCGCCGAAATTTAATTCGTAGAAATTCTTTTTAGCCGCCTGAACTTTTGAGATAAGTAAAATATTCAGGGTTTTTGATCCTTCGGAGCATCTTGTGCCTGTATTTGATGTGCTCAAGTCGGTATTTGACTTTCCCGCTGAATATCCAGTTGACTGAAAAGAACTTTATGAAAATCACAGAAATCTCTGTAAATATTTGCTTGTATATTTTTTCTTTCTTTGAATCGCATTCTTTGATCATAAGAAGCTCTCTCAAACTTGAAATGCTTGCAGTTTTCCCTTTCTTGTCCTTGATGTACTTTTGAAAAGAAGTTAGCTCAATTTCACCCTGATATCGGTCATGAATAATTTCCTTCAAGTAAACTGCAGCCATGTCAGAATAGGCAAAAGTGCAAAGTGCTTTTGCGTAGTTTCGAACGATTTTTGTCCCACGCACAGGATTTGTTTCTGATGGAGACCCCATTCTCTTTTTGTTTGCGACTGGAGAAACTAAAAAGGTCAAGAACATCTCAACTGAAAGAAAGTACTTTGTTGACTCTGCGAGCTAAAATCTTCAGTTTTTACTAGAATTTTCTCCTCACTCTCTTTGCTCTCGCCAGCAAAAAGCTTAATCTTCTTTTTCAAGATCGACATAAAGACGGTATTTTCTCTTTTTGTGATATTTGTGTTTGGAATTTTAAAAATTATTAGAAAAAGTTAATAAAAGCATTTCAATCAGGTTTAAAAAAAGCTGAAAATTTTGTGATTGGAGAAATAACAAAAACTGGCTCCAGTCGTTAATCTTAGCTGCTTGACATCATCATCTGGTCAAAAATTTTGAATTTATTTTTAAATTAGCACATGATTGCTCCTAATTATTCTTTCAACTGCTATCAAATCGAAGTAAATTGAACTTAAACTCCTTTTGAGGTCCATCAGAATGCTTGGTTTTTCAACTCGATCTCAGATTTCTCGATTATGCTCTTCCTTCTTTCAAAAGCTCATCGTAACGGCAAAAGCTCATTTTAAAAATAAAAATCCCATAATCTGGTTTATCTGATCACATGAATATTGAGGAAAAAACTAGTGATTCAGTATTAATAATTTTAAAGACCTCACTGTTTAATTTTCAAATTAATTTTTCCCAATTATTTTAAAATTAAAAAACTTAACATTGGCTCGAAAATTCATCAGCAATTTGTAGAAAAAACGATTTTATGAATTGAAAAGGTGAAAACTCTTCTCTCATTTGCAACAGCATAGTCGCATTTGTTTCCATTGTGGTCTCGTAGATGTCAATCCGTTCAACTTAAAGTTCATTTCTTTCAATCTTTCAAAGGACTTTTTCCCGGACAAATCCACCCTGTGGAATTAACCGACGCACCTCTAGTTTTCATGATAAAGGATGAATTGAGAAATTAAGAAACAATTCGGCGGCAGAATCATGAAACCTCTCATGAATTCCATCTTCACCTTATTCAAATCTTCTGCATCATCCATTGAAGTAATTACAAAACCCATGAATGAAATATTATGTCCAATTGGTTGGTCTTATTTTGAATATTTTTCTTGGACGTTAAGATTAAATGAATTTCAAATTTATGAAAAATTTCAACGATAAGCGGTTCCAGGGACATGTTTCTTTCGATAGTGAAAACAGACAAACCTGACAATACCTGGGCTCTTACAATATCTCCAGCAATTTCAAACTCTCTTTGTTTTTATTTTTTCTTCAGAATCTGCGTTCCTGTTTTCGGATTTTTTTTTTATTCGCAAAGATTGCTCTCAGATAGATATTATCACTGTTGTAAGTCCCTCGATGCTGATATCAGTTTTCCATTTTGACAGTTGAAATGTCTTTGCAAAAATACACAATATAACAAACCTTTCTCTTTGTGAATCATTTGATGAAAAAAACTATTCCTCTCTTCTCATTGAAATCCCGAACCAAAAAAGAGTTCAAAGGGGAGGAGGATTTCTTGTTTTCAACAGGCAGTTGAGTTAAATACTGAGTCAAGGTGAAGTAAATCCCCATTCAACTCCTTGGGAAAAAGGAAGTAGCACATAGACTGATTCGAAAAAGTTTCGATTAAACCCTCAAAACAAATAGGACCTTGGTGATTACACAACTTCACTTGAACAAGGTTTCATGGAGCTATTTCGCTAAGGATTGAGAATTCAAGAAACAAATTAAAAATCGATAATTAAAAATTTAGAAGAAATCGAAATAAAAAAATTCAAACATAAAAAAAACTGTGGTCATGGTCTGAATTGAGATCGAATGTAAAGGCTCAAGGGTTTAAGTTCTCTGATTCATTCTGCTCAGTAAATATACAATCCAAACGAAACGATATCCTTCATTTTTTTTGAAGCTCTTGAAGAATCTTGACAAAATTGAATCTATTTCGCGGTGAGGTTGTGTGAGTTGAGTGAGAGATAAGGAAACAGATGAGGAGGCCTTTGAGTTCCATCTGTTAAACTGTTTGATCAGAGTTGCTGAGTCTCGAAAATAGTTTGACCTTCCAATCAAAAGAAAACCAGTGGGTACTCTTGCTGAATAAAGATGATTGTTCGACTCTTTTTCAAAAGTTTTCAGTGAGGTTTATTTATTAGGGCCCAGAGTCGCTCATTGAAATCCAAAAGGGGAAGCACGGAATTTGCAATCCTTCTTTTCTCTGATTGTTATCATTTTTGAAGGGAAGTGATAAAAAGATAGCAAGGAAACTTGGGTGGAACAAACAGTTTCTGCCTCCTCCATCTCAAAGTGGATCAGGATTCGGTATTAATTTTAATTGAAACGAGCTGATTTTGTTTTAATTTCCAAGTATTGGATTCATTAAAAGGAATTTTTTTATGCTTTTTTCATGCCTAACAAAAAATCAGATTTCTGATAAGAAAATTCTGAATAGATTCAAACAGCATTTTTGAACCTGAGTGACACCTTTCCAGAGTTCGGAGTTTTGGATTTTAAGGATCTGGACCAGATTTATCCGGACGATTCTCTTCAAAATTCTGAAGGGTGAGATTTTTTTCTTTTTTTGCTATTTCGCTCATTCATATTCTTCAGAGTTTTTGAGTTCTCAAGTGAAAAGATGAAATATTCACAAAAAAGAATGTATGTTCCGTTTTGAATCAGAACTTCTTATCAAAAGTGGACAGTCAATTCATTTCAGTGATTTTCCTAATTTTTGTTCTTTCTGCCCAACGTTTCGCTTTTCTCTTTTTCCGGCCTTTCTTTTGCTCGAAATTTTGTTAATCAAGTTTTTTAAAAAATACCAAATCAAGAACACAATATTTGTTTCTTTTGGGTTCAATGAAACTTTGAAAAAAAAAACTTGTTCTTGACTAGTTCATTAAAAATTTTGTTTCTAATCTCATTGTTTCCTTTTAGAATTAAAAATCTTTTAACTTTCAATTAAAGTATGCATTTACGAAATAATATGAACTCATAATGACTTTCAATATTAATGATCATCTTTTAAAAGACAATTTGGTTTGTATTTCCTTCAAATTTGCATGTAGTATCCAAGGTGTAAAAGTTATCACTCGTGACAACCATTCCACTTTGAGTAAGGGCTTGCTGAACTTGGGAAAGGACATCAGATGAAAGCGATAGATTTGGGGAGAAAATATATGCATGGCTACCATCTGCACTAGCAGCTACAAAAGTTTTGCTTGCAGCGTCAGCATAAATAATTGCAACTGGAGGGATATTTTTGATTTGAGTATCAATAAGGACAGAGGGTTGTTCGGGCTCGGGTAAGTGCTTGGATTGAGTATAGATCTTCTTTTGATTTGTGTAAATCAGAGTTTTGGTCAAACCAATCAAATTGTTATTGGGTTGGAACTCAAAGACAAAGCACAAGAGATTTTGTAAAAGAGAAGTATTGGTATAAACGGCGTTTCCATAGAACTTTCCTGAGAGTTTTGAGGGATCAAAGGAATCCAAGACTTTCAAACTGCGACTATCACAGTTGTTGTTAAAAATAAAGGTGACATTGTCCAAAGACATATCTTGGGCGAGAAGTGCTTGAGAAGCTCTCACTTTGAGATTATTGAAATTGGGGTTTTCGTTCTTGGACAAGATATAGCCAAAAGTCAAAGCATAGTTAATAATGATGGCCTCGCCATTCTTTGAGTCATAATAAGTGACAACAAAATTGTTCTGATTGGAGGGGGCCACTGTGGATATCAGAATAGCTTTATTAAGTGGACTTGGCACCACAGTTCTTGAAGATTCCACATATTTGTTCTGGTTGGCATCAATATAGTTTAAAGACAAAGTGAGTCTGTTGAGGGTGCCTGCAGTGACGTTTAAGGAAGCACAGGAATAGAATTGAAGCCCCAAATTATCTGTAGTGAACAAACCAGCCACATTCCAATTGCTAGCAAAACTTGTCGCATCAAAGTCAGGAGATGGATCAAGCTTTGAATTGACCCCTGCAGCAAGCATTAAGACGAGAACACAAACATAGTTAAACATTCTGAAACTCGGAAAAAAATCTGGATCCCTAATGATGTTTGATTTTTCAAGCAAACGATAAATATAATTATTTAGATTTTTTGTTGCAATGTCGAGAATCATTTAATGATCTTTGAATGAAATCAACATAACAAGACTTCATGAATTTCTAGGTTGTAAAATTCAATCGTCATCATGAAAAGAAACTCACCTCGCATTTTCAATTTTTTTCTGCTCAAAAAGACTCGATAGAAGATCTGTAGGGGGAAATTTTCCAAACAAGAATTTCTTTTGGAAAAATATTGATTGATATCAGTAACTTTGTATTTGGACAAAACTTTTAATTATTTTTCAACTGGTCGTATGCAGCAGCAAAATCAGAAAAATAATGGGTTCCAGGATGACAAAAAGTTTAAAGCTTACCAGATTTTAGCTTTTATGACCACGGCACTTCTCTACACAAGTTTTCATTCTGCAAGAACAGCATGGGCATATAGCAAAAAAGAAATTGAAACTGATGACTACTTTAATGATCGTATGCTCAGCTTTTTGGACATCTCTTTTATGTTATCATATGCCGGAGGACTCTTTTACAATGGCTGGCTTGGTGATCAAATCAATCTCAGAAATTTCCTGACCCAAGGAGGGTTGCTATCAGTTTTTGGATTTTGTTTTTTTGCTTTTTTAAGCGTGAGAAGAATGCACAATATTCTTATCTATTGCTCGCTCTTTCTCCTTTTTGGATATGGACAGTCAAGAGGTTTTCCAGGCAGTATGGCCGTTTTGGGCAACTGGATTGGGAATACAAATAGAGGGCTCCTCATTGGCGTTTGGAACATTAGTGTCAATTTGGGCAACATCATAGGACAGCAAGTCGGCAAAGTGCTTATTCACATTGAGCATTTTCATTGGTCTGTCCTCATCTTTGTTGTTGGAGGGTTCATGCTGGCTATGACCATTTTTACATTCTTTTTCATGAAGACACATCCGAGAGAGGTCGGCTTTACTCCAGAGAAAAAACTGGTCCCCAGTCAATTTCCGTCAAAAGAAGACGATGAAGACAACGAACACTCGCCAAACGATGAGCCTGTTTTAGATTCAATAGAACAAGTTTCGCAAACTTCAAATAAACTTGAAGCAGAAACTGAGACTGGAATTGGCTTTTTTGAAGCTTGGAAAACCAAGGGGCTTGTGCGTTACGCTCTAATTTATGCCTGTATAAAAGGAGCAACTTATGGAATCCTATTTTGGCTTCCCAATTACTTGCAAACTATTATTGGATTCGGGAGCGAATCTGCCAATATTAGTGCAACGTACGAGTTTGGCCAATTCTGTGGAGCAGTTGCCCTCGGATACTGGTCTGACAAAAGAGGAAAAAGATGCTTTATTCTCATGTTATCGTTGTATATTGCATCTATTGTCTTCATTGGAATAGCTATGCTTGGCCGTGGCTCAAGTGCTTGGATTTTTGCAGGACTCTTGTATCTCTCAGGATTTTTCTTTGGTGGCCCTGAAGTCATTGTCGGTGGTGCAATTGCTTCAGATCTAGGAGAAAACCAGGCCCTCAACCATAACTCAAGAGCAATATCCACAATAACAGGAATCATAGACGGAACTGGGTCCATAGGGGCTGCTATTGTTCAGCTCTTAATTCCAATCTTGAAAAGCCACTCTTTCTACTTTTATTTCAGTCTAAGTGTCTGCGCAGCGATCCTCTGCACTCCCCTGGCTTTAAAAGAAAATCGAACCCCTCCACCTGATATAAATAAACAGGATAAAAAAATTGTTCTTGGCAATTTGGAAGTTTAGTAGTTGAAGTTATGATTTCCATAATAATGCTGAAATTCATTTCAAATGTTATGAGAGATATTTTAATCACTTTGTTTAGATCTTAACATTATATATGGTAGAATATTTTGCCTTAAGACTGCCGCTGCTATTTTTCAAAGATGAGTTTATATTAGGTTTAAAGTAAAGTAAGAAAAAAGCTGGTTTTAATTGACATTATTTTTTATTGGCTATCCTCTGACAATTTTCTTGAAAAAATGACTTCTCCTCTACCCAAAATGCACTTCCGCGGATCTGCTAGAGTAAGCTTTTTGTGCTTCTTTCAGCAAACTTATATTTAGAGCTCAAGCCTAATCACAGTGCCACCAGCTTCTAATTATCAATCAAATACTGGTTTATATTCGCTATTTTCATCAAATTCACTCATCCATGGCAGGCCAAGGTGTCGCAATGTTGGGAAATACAATTATCTCTAATGTATTCTCAAAGCATCATTTCTTTGTTTTTGACCAATTTATAGGAGAGGAAAAATAGCCCAATTCGAGAGGTTCTTTCCAAAAGCTTCCCTTTGTTTTTAGCTTGATAGAATATTTCTCAAGGAAAACGCGGTTCACCGAACGGTCATCAAAATTTTCAGCAACCTCCTCCTCAAGCTTTCAATTTTAATCAGGTCTCAACTCTCCTATGCTTTAATTTGGATTCATAAGATTGAGATAGGTTACACAAGGATCATCTCCTTATGGCAGCTTTAATCACCAACAGCAATATTATGATCAAGGTTTCCAGATGAATGGTCAGGCGATGAGCCCAATACCATCGAGTCATTCAAACCCTCTTTTGGCTCCCCGGGGGTCAATGATGAGTCCAATTTTCATGTCCGATCCCAATGTTCAACCAAGCGGATTCACTTCGCACAATAAAGTTACCCCAATTGCCTTTAATCTTGGATTGCCTCCGCAATATTATTCTCAACACGTTTGGATCAAAGATAAAAAAAGAAAGGAAGAAAAGGAGAAAGTGAAAGAAAAAAAGAAGAAAAAAGATAAAAATGTTGACATTAAACCTCTAGAGTCGCTTCTTGGACAATATCTCGATAGGCAAAATCAACTTATGGCTCGAATTTTTAGAGATATTGAAGATGATAAAAAAAGAGAAAGTCTCAAAAAAGCTTATTTTGATAATGTAGCAGATTTGGGCCAAGGAGGCTATTCCAATGCTGAAACTCGCAGGCCCAGCTTGTCTCATAGTCCAGCAAAGCATAATCGGTCTTCTTCCTTAATCCCTCTCAAAAACAGTTTACCTTCTCAAACCAGACTCACCCAAGAAGATGATTATTACAACAGGTAAGAAAGAGTTTTTCGTGTGAAAAGTCATTCTCATTCTCTTTATCTCTTAGTTCAAGTCCGAATAATCCAATGATGCGAAGAAGGCCAGAAGGTCTCAACACTGATTTTGCCAACAAGTTATTGAGGAGAGACTCGAATAATGACCGAAAGTTCCCATACAGGAAGCCAAATCGAATGAGAGGAAGAAAGCTATTAAAAGAATGGGCATGGGGTTTGGCTCTTCCTAGTCTTTGGTTCCTTTCAGTTGCAAAATGGAATGATCAGAGGAAAGAAAGTGAACTCAAAGTTTTAAAAGATGAAATTCCAGAACACTTGGAGGTAGGTTTTTCTTTCGATGGAGTTAATTTTTAAAGACATTCTTGGAGTTTGCTGCAATGAATATTGAAAAAGAAATCAAAAATGTATGAAACTTTTTTTTTAAAAGCTCCAGCTTGACTTTTCCATTCTAGTTTGTAACTGATAGCAATTCAATGGTTCTTGTTCAAAACTCAACTTTAAAACCTGCAGAACTTGATAGAAGATGTAAAACCATCAGCGTAAAACATCCTAATCTAAATTTCGCCCACCTCTCTATCTAGGAGCACCTTATATTTATTTTGGATCATCTAAGTCTCAAAATGGACTCTGGAAAACTCCCGCCTTCCTTCTTTGAATTTCTTGGTATTCCAACAAACAGTTTCTGATTTATTTTAATCTCCATAAAAAGCTGCATTATCAGAAGACGATGCCATTCTTCCAGAAAACTTTCTTTCAGGATTTGAAATACCTAGACTCTCATTCAATATGTTTGGAAATTTAAAGTCTGCTAATTTTATTTGAACCCTTATGAATTTTAAACAGGCATATGGATGAATGGAGGAGCAAAATGATTTTGGCATGCTTCCTTCTCATTAAGGGGGTTTTATACTTTCTTATGCTTCGACCTTGGACAGTGATTCCTTCCGTCCTCGAAAAGCATGTCAATTTCAAGTATCATTTTCGCAATGAACTGCTATGTCAATAGATTGTTAGAAACATATTAAATGCAGGCTCTGTGTTATACCATATAACTCTGGATTTATTAAGTGACAATGTGCCTGAAATGAAAAAGTCAAAATCAGAGGAACCTCCTTTTACACCAGCGCCTCCGACGTTCACTGCTTTAGGTTCATTTCATTCAAAACCCATCCTAACTCTTCAAATCTAGAACCTAATAAATTACAAAAATTAGATGTTATGCCAGACACTGATGAAGATGATCCAGATCAAGTAATTTCTGGATTCTATAGTAGAGAAAGAGTTGCAGAATTTTTAGATGAACGACCAAAAATGTAATTAATATTTGAGAAGCATCATTTATGAGAAAATAGGGTCAAAGAAGTAAGAGCAGCAGTTTTGGATTTTTTGGACGTCCTTTATGATTTAACGCATCACGCTCTAGAGCGAAAATGGCATGTCAAAAGAAGATTTGCAGATTTTCGTCCCGAAAAAAAATAGTATTTTAATTCATTATTAGTTGTAAATGTCCTTTATTTATACAGTATAATCTTTTTCATTTTCCAGTATCTTCTCTACTCCTCCAGAAGAATTATTATTCACAAGAATGATTTTTTTTTCTTATTTCAAATAAAATTAGTTGATTTTGATTTTCTTTAAACACAAAAAAATCCATATAATTTAATTTATCCCTTATCCCTGATCCTTAATCTTTGATGATGAAGACATTATTACTTCTATTTGCCATACTCTATTGTTGCTCTGCTGTTATTCAGAGCGATCTTGTGTCCAATTTGCCAGGTTATCCTTCACAGCGTAACTTTTCAATCTACTCAGGACTTCTCTCACTCCCCTATTCAAACTCCAAACAAATTCATTATGTCCTCATAACTAGAGCTGGTCAAACCACCACTTTTAATAATGCTCCACTCGTCCTCTGGTTGAATGGTGGTCCAGGCTGCTCAAGTTTAGACGGGCTCATGATTGAAAATGGGCCCTATGTTTTAGAAGATGGCCAAAAAGAGTTAAATGGAACTTACAACATTTGGAGTTGGAACGAATTTGCCAACATTCTCTATTTTGAATCTCCGGCAGGTGTGGGATTCTCTCCTGTGACAGAAAAAACTTCCTATGACGACACAATTACTACCCAGGATAATTATTATGCTTTGCTTTCCTTCTTTAATGGTTTCCCAGAACTCTTAGCAAACGATTTTTGGATCTCCGGAGAAAGTTATGCCGGCATCTATGTCCCATTCTTGGGTGCCTATATTGACGACCAAAATAAACTATTGACTGCACCCGTTATCAACTTACAAGGAGTTATGGTTGGTAATGGAGTCGGATCCTGGTCTAACAACCTTGCTACTCAAATCGACTTTTATTATGGACATTATCTGATCCCTGATGATGTGTATACCGCATTTTACCAATATTGCTCTCAAGACGTATCTTCCCCTTCTTGTACTAAAGTGTTGAATCAAATTGATGATTTAACTAGCCTCGTCAATCCTTACGATATCTACAGATACTGCTACACAGATGATACTAGAAGTCCAAGAGGCTGGCTTTTCAACCAATGGCTCCCAGGAGTGAATTTTGAACTCAGAAACACAGATAATTTCAAAATCCAAGGAGTCAAGGGAAGTGACGTTCCTTGCTTGTACTCAGCAGGTGTGAATCAATATTTTAACCGTCAAGATGTTAAGGAAGCTCTCCATGTCGACTCTAATATTCACTTTGTCTTTTGTAATACAACCATTAACACCAACTACGTTATCAGCCCCGAAGGAAGTGTTGCTAAATACCAACAACTTATGCAAAACAACTACAAGGTCCTTATTTATAGTGGAGACACTGACGCGTCTGTCCCTTATACCACTACCCTCAATTGGATTGAAAACTTGAACCTTGGAGTGAAAGAGGCCTGGAGACCTTGGTACCAAGGCGATCAAGTTTCTGGATTTGTGCAAGTGTATAATGGGCTCACATTTGTCACTGTCAAGGGTGTCGGACACCAAGTCCCTGCATGGAAACATCAAGAGGGCTATGTTCTCATCAAAACTTTCATGAACAATCAAGAACTCCCTTCCAAAAACTCTAAAAAAGTGATTCAAGAAATGACTTGCTAAATAATATTTGCACACATTATATATTGAAAATAATCTCGTAATCACCTTTAAAAATCTTCTTAATTTGATCAAAATGGTGAAAGATTCTTAATTATAAATTTTAATTAGGCCCTGCCCTTTCTTCCAAAAAGAGGTTTATTCTGTTATCATTTAAGAAATTTTTAAAAAGTGAAAAGTAAAGCGTTGATTAAACTGGTAAATTTGATTGGATCTTACCCTAAATTTTGTCGAATATCTACTTTTCCTTTTTTTACTCTACATGTAAGTGTTAATTTTATAAAATGTGAGTGAGATCTTCTTTGAATCGAACTGAGTTCAGACAACCAAAATCATCCCTCGCTCAAAAATCCTATCGATCTCTTCATCATTTAATCATCTTTTTTATGCAGACAAATTCGATATATTTTTTTTTCTTCAATTTTCTCTCACCTGCCTGTCTGGAAAGAATTTTTTCGCTCTCTCAAGCTCCAGATTAATAATAGCCCTCAAAATTATTTTACAAGGAAGCATCACCTTCAATTTCAGAGTTTTTTTAGATTTTCTTTCAAACTGAGTTCATCTCACAAGAAATTGAAACATTTGAGAAGGCCACAAAGCATGATTGATATTCCAAAGTCTCTCCTCATGCATGAAGCAAAGAAAAAAGAACGTTCTCGAATATAAGAAATGTTTTTAATTTTCGGCCGATGCGAGAAAGTAGGCGAGACATTTGTTACAAGAGTATTGGTCTAAAAAATTTTAAGACTAGATTAATTTGACTCTTGCCTTCAAGAAATCACTAACCCACAAATTAAAAATCTCGTTTGTTTAAAATTTATTGAGACCTGAAACACCCAATCATTGCTCGACTCCCAGCATTGTAATTTTAGATTTGTTTTCCAAAGTTTCTTTTGCCTCCAAACTAATTTTAAAGGAAAAAGTTTTTCTCATTTCAGTTTAAAATACAAACTTGAGCCCCTCCCAAAAAGCTGTCTGGAGGTGGGCAAACAAAACCTGGCGATGCACTAGCCAAAAACAGCCCGATTGAGACTTCAAAGTCAGTCAATGTTTATTTTAAAAATTAGATGTTCAAGTTTTTTTTATAAACAGAATGTGTCATTTTATTAAAATCAGCATAATTTCGAACCCTTAATTGCCGGAACTTATAATTTTAAATTAAATTTCAGACAATTTCTCTAAGGCAGCTAATGAAAAACCAGCAAAATCTTCAAATTAAAGGCCAGTCCGTTGTTACTCAGTCTCCTGAAGGCCAACAATATGAGGAAATTATCTATAATGACAAAAAAATCTACAACTGCCTTTTGCCTGATTGTGGAAAAACCTTTAAATTCAAGTCTGAAATGAAACGTCATCTTGCCATTCATTCAAATGAACGCCCATTTACTTGCGCCTTCCCTGACTGCGGAAAAACTTTCAAAAGAGCAGATGCCCTCAGCAATCATTTCAGAATTCACAGCAAGAGCACTCCCTTTGACTGCCCTGTGGCCGACTGCAAACAACAGTTTAATACCAAGTCAGCTCTCAGATATCATCTCTTAAAACACAACGGAGAAAAAGATGTAAACTGCAACGATTGCGATTGCACCAAGGACTGCCAAAACCCCAATCACCAACAAAACACTTTGAGTCCCCCTCCTCTCGCCAAAGAAGAAGCTTTCTCAGTCGACAGCCTCAACCAAGCTGAACTCCCAATTAATCCAAAGACCCACGACAGTTTCCCTCAAAATCCCATGGCTAAATTTAATCTTCTTATGAGTCGTAACTCAATCAAGACCTACTTGGAAGATGAAATCGAAGGATCAAATTCAGAAACTTCCATGCTCCCTAAAAAATCTGGAAGAAATGTTGAAGAAACCCTCATGAACATGGTCAACTTCATGATGGAAGAAAACCAGAAACTTAAAAAGAAACTTAAAATTGCCTCAGATTTGCTCCAAGAAAAACAACCTGTCCTTTCAATGCCCATTCAATCCCAAGCTCAAGTTTATCCTGATGCCCCAGCTCTTTTCAGAAAGCCCAGTGTCAACAACCAAGGTCAGCTTGATATTGACTCCTTCTTCAAAGTCCCTCAAGAAGCCCAAGATGATTGGGAAGAAAAGACTTTTGGAGATGCTTTCCTCAAGGATCTCCACTATTAGTCAAGCCCCTCCCCTCCCAGTAAACATATCAAATTATTATCACTTACTATAAAGTGATTTGCTTTTAATCATGTAATTTTTTTCCGCTATATCCTATAAATTGTCACATATTTTATCCACTGGTTCTTCAAACCTTTTGATCGTCATTATTTTATATATATTATTTAACGTGTAATTTTTTTTCGTTAAGTACTTTATCCTGTCTCTCTTTCCTCCCCAAAAACAAACAAAATTGTATTTTCTTCCATAATGATTATAAGAAATCTTACTTTAGATAGATACAGCGAAGAAAAAAAGAAATAAACAAGTATGCAGTCTAGAATAAATATATCAAAAGAAATTGTCAACATCGAAACCTAAAATAGGTCGCTGAGGGAACCTTGAGATTGTAGAGTTTTTTTTGAAACCACTTTTTTCTTGTGACAATTTTCGTTCTCTTCAATCTTTAGGGGAAGAGAGTTGTAACAAAATTCCTCAAATTTCATATTCTCTTTATTACTTTTGAAATAAGCGTCATTTTTTATAAAGTCTGCTTGACTTCCATTCACACCTAGATGGTAGGTGCTGATCTGGGACGGGAACGCAATGTCAAAAGCTGATTGCGAGTTTGAAGCCATGATTCTGGCATTTTCATAACTGGAAGCGGCTACATTTCAATTAAAAAATTTTGCCCAAAAATAAATCAAACTTCGTCTGGGAATTTCCTTGAATTGGTCAAGCTCGAGTTGAAGAGCCATAATCTTTTTCTTTTTTTCATTCATCAATAAAGTAAACTTTTCGAGGCTTATTTAAAAAACATCGAAATCAATCTCACCTTTTCCAACATCTGCGCTTCACTTTCTTCTTTCTCGCGTGCAATATCACTCATATTTTCAAGTATAACCATCTTTTCTGTCTCAAGACTCTGCAGTGCTGTTTCTTGCTTTTCTGCCATTTTCTGAAAAACATTTAAAACTGTCAAAATCGCTCTAATTACAATCCTATGATTATTGATCGCGATTACTTCGTTAAACAATGCTTCTGTGACTTGATTCGTTGAAACAAAAGAGCATTTTACATTGAGCGCGAGTACCTTTTAAAACTTATTTATTCACTCATTCAAATTCAAACTACTTCTGATCCCTTCCCAATTTTAAATATCACTTGAAACTATGTTGTCGGGTCAACAAAAGGGAACAAATTCTCAACTTACATATTTAGTTTGATCTTCATCTTCTGATTTAGAAGCAAAACTATAATTGGCCTCTTCTCTTTGTTCTTGTAAACAGCTTCGTAGTTTCTTGAAATATTCCTTGCTCCATTCCATATATTTGTTCAAGACTTGGATGCTGACAACTTTTCAATTTAGTCAACTTAGATAGCTTTTCTTTTACGCTCTCCTTTGTAATAACCATTTTTCTTCTTGCCTTCAAATACGACGATATTGCCTAAAGTCATCCATGAAAATATGCTCATTCAGAATACTCAATACCAAAATTGAAAAAGGTTTTTGACTCAATAGTATGAGAATTCAGCCGAGCAATGAGATGAATTGAATCCCCTAGATATTTGTTAGACTTGAATGGACTTTAGAAAGGACCTTCAATAGTTTCAACACGTGAAATATAATCTTGTCCTAAAAGAGTGTCTGAGCTCATTTAAATTTTTGAATCCTTCAGAAAAAATTAACGAATGAAATTTAGCATTATGAAAAACTTTCGCGAGGGAAAATCAGAGGTTAAAATTACCATCACTTTTCTTATTTTTCAATGGAAGAAAAAGTTTTTTTTTATTTGAATCAACAGTGAATTTTGCTAAGTTGGATTGAAAATTTACTGATTAGGCGAGAACTGGCTTTCATTGTTCTTTTGTCACGAATATCTCAATTGGGAAAAAGATCTTCTTAAAAACTTTTGAGGCAGTAAATAAACATTTTGAACATCATCATTTTTCCAGAGAAAATCCTTCCAAGCGAAAGACAATCCAATGAACAATTCATAATCTAATTTTTTAGGATGTAAATCTGGAAAAATTCTGAGAATAAATTTCAGAAAAACCTCCAAACTTTCAGATGGAAAATGAAAAAAAAAATCGAATACAAGGAGAAAAAAATGGAGACATTCCAAATGTATTCTCAAAGAATAGAACTTCTGATTTGATTTCTCACACGATTCCACATTGAGAAAGAAAAATTTACTTCAGAAAATGCAAATGGAGATTTGACTAGAGACCTCAGTTTCTACAGGTTTTTCGGTAGGTCTCCAGAATTCTCCAGAAATAACAAATTTCGATTTTTTAAAAAAGGAGGAAAAAAAAATGACAAATTTTTGGAAAAAAGTTTGTGTTGCTAGTTTTGTTAAAAAAAAAACCAGTTCGAAAATTATTTTTGAAAAAATTCAAGTTGATGAGGAAAATAGGAGAATTTATGTTTGAAACAAAATCTGAGCTCAAGAGAAGAACTTTTTCACCCTTGAAGTATTTCGAAATTTTCCTCATTGTTGATAAATGAGAAAAGATTCCTAACCTTTAAAAAGTCAATTAAATCCTTGAAATGAGACATTTTCCAAAATTGACATTCCTATCTGCAACAAGCTCCAAATACCAATTGAGCTCAAGCCACCAGAGGCATGAAACAGGTTTCAAAAAAAGAATAAATCTGGAAAGAAATAGTTTAAACTCTCGATCTCTAGGTTTTCTCTTGTCAACATTAAAAGAAAATGTTCTTCAATCATTGCTAATTGTCAAAGAAGTCATCATTAGCAAAGAATTTCTTCTGGAGAGAAGATTTTTTCATCTACGGAAATCTACAGATTTTCAAAAACATTCAAAGCAAAAATCTACAGAATTTTTTTCTTACTTACTGAGGCCTCTAGATTTGACTAAAAAATCGTTTAAAAAAGGAATGTTCTCAGTCAAGGTTTCTTTTTGGTAACAATATCGGGACGTTGAAAACAGAGGTGTGAAATCGAGGTTTTTCAAAAAAACCTCTGTTTCCCCCTAAAAAATTTCTAATTCCCATCAAGCCCTCCCCCAACCCCTCAAACCTCTTTCCTGACTCTTTTTGAGAGATGTTTTTTCCTAAATTTCTATAGGAATCAGAGGTTTTTGAAGAACCCTCAAATTATCACCTTTTTTTTGTTTTTTCTCAATTAATTTCCTTTTGAAAAAATATTTAACCTTCTAATTCCTTGAAAAATGTCTTTTTCAAGGAAAAAGTCGACTGCCCATTTAAAAAGATGCCAAAAAGCCAAAATCAATCGCAAGACATGCTTTAATTTGAAAAGGGGTTCATTCCTGGGAATGGTTTTAATTTTTCTTGGTGTTCATTTCGATTTGAAGAATTTTTTTTTCTGAATTTAGAATTTCAAAAGACACATTCTCAGAGAGATTCCTTTTGGATTTTTATATTTCTTCACCTTCGACCTGTCTGGTCTTTGAAGAGATCTTGCGAATAATAAAAATCATATTAATTCGATTCAAGAGGAGTGAGCTGCGGCTCTTTTTTAATTTTTAAAAGAATAAACCAAAATTGCGAAGAATGCTGCTTGATAGCCAAATGATACATTTTGAGTTTACGTTTCAGTTCTAGCAAACTTTGAGAGAAAATTACAAAAATTGGCAGCCCGACGAATTGAAACGTGAGGAGAAAAAAAAACTGAAACTCAAGAGTCTTTCTTCAATTTCAAGAGAGTTTGTTCTCTCCAAGGAAAAAAAATTAAAGGATTTTTTTTTCAAATTTTCCTGTCTCAGAAACGTGGCTGGTCCAAAAAAAGCAATAGTCTAGATATTTTTTGTTTATTCTCACATTCTTTCTGGCAAAAAAAAAAAAATTAAAAACAATCCTTGGAAAGAAACAAATCGATTCATCTCGACAAAGAAGGAAGCAAATAAAACTTTTCTTTTCAACTTTTATTCTCTCAATGGAACTTTTAGAATTTTCGGTTGGCAAATAATTGCTTGAACAACTTCCAGAGGGATCAAAATATAAATTTCTCTTTATTTATTTAATCGTCATAAAAGCCTATAAATTATTCTATTTGATTTTAAATTGTCATGAAGACTTGGAGTCTTATTTTCTTTGCGGCATTGTTTTTGGGACTTGCTCATGCTGTAACTTTTCCGATGGAAAGATATCAATATTTTTGTCTTTTTAAGGAATTAGCAGCCGAAGAAAAGTTCATGGGAAGCTACGTGGTGTCTGGCTATGATGAGACTTCAGTCATTCTGAACATCATTTCGCCTGGAGGAAGAATCGTGCATTCTGTCTCAAAAATGAAGGAAGGACAATGGAATCTCTCGATCACTGAAGCTGGAGAGTACAGGCTTTGCTTTAGAAACCTGAAGAAAGAACCAGTTTACATTAGTGTTGACCTTGATGCCCATAAATCAGACAAGCATGACTCAGCGGCCATCTCGTCGAAAGAACTCGGGAAAATGGTGCTTGATATGAGAGATACTTTGAGATTATTATGGAAGGTCAGAACAAACTTAAAGTTCCAAAATGTAAGAGGAGATGTTCATAATGTGAATCTTAAAACCTTGCAGTCAAGAATCAAATGGTCAAGCTTGTACAAAATTTCTGTGCTCGCCCTAATTGCTTTGGGTCAAGGCTATGTCCTCACCAGCCTATTTAAGAAAAGAGGCAAGTTTGTTGTCTAAGAGGAAAAACATTCTCCAAAAGATATTTATTTCGATTCATGAGATATGACTACCGATTTATGATAATTATTTATGAGTTTAACTATCATTGCCTTTCTATTATATCTTAATAATACTCGTAAAATATTGCTAAGTATTGATGTCTAAATCCGATTATCAAATTAAATAATATTTCTACCTGAGGTTCAAGGCAGTTGGTCTCAATGAGTGGATTTTCTGAATGGAATTCATTCGTTGATTTTTCTTTCATTTCATTACATTGTGAGGAGTGATTGATGGATATTCCTGAAATTTTTTTCATTGATAAAAATTAATAAAAACGAATTCATTTTCAGGTCAGAGGCCTTCAAAGGAAAGAAAAACCAAAATTTGAAATATTTTATTTAGGAAAATTGGGGCAAGGAGAAAATAACTTTAAGGTTTCCAGGGCATCATTTGAGTTTTTAAGCTTTTAAGATGAGGAATACAAACTGAGTCATTTCCAACAAAAATAAGAAAAAATTGAATTTTTCTTTTTACACGGAGGAAGGAACATGACAAGAAAACTTCACGAAGAATTTACCAAAGTGAAGAGAAAAAAATTGTTATCTTCCAGGGTTGTTTTGGAATTTGTAAAGTATTAAAACAAAAGTTGTTTGAATGGAAAGAACTCATAAACTTTACAAGGAAAACAATTGTCATATGTAAAAAAAATCGTTCAAGAATATCAGAAGGTTTGACAATATTTTCCCTATTTTCTAAACATGTTCGCCATATCAACGCCGGAAGAAATTTATTTTGAGTTCACCTTGAATTTTCTCGGGATTCAAATCCAAATTTTATTTGGGCGAAGAAAGAATAGAGATTTTTTAAAGAAATTAAATTTTCAGAGTTTCAAAAAAGACATTTTTGAAAAATTTTCTCCGAAACCCAAAGAAAGTATCTTTTGAGCAGTATCACCAAAATGCTTGTTTCTTCTGTTAGTTAATTATTAACTAACATTCTCTCAGTAATTTCTGGACAAATCACTTGAGCTTCTCCAAAA
>Ga0182738_1001272_pt1 | contig 32109 bp, 33 predicted proteins | sample eDN5th30CBELigMG_FD_128876 | JGI IMG/M metagenome (GOLD analysis project Ga0182738, IMG submission 128876) | Enriched Miracle-Growth compost microbial communities from Emeryville, California, USA - eDNA 5th pass 30_C BE-Lig MG (version 2)... ...
CGAGCGTGATTTCTTGCCCAATGTCAGCCGGTATCTGTTCTATCTTCAGTTTTTGACCTGCGGCAACGCGATACTGCTTGCCACCGGTTTTTATGACCGCGTACATGTGGGGGATTCCTAAAATTGAAAAACCTTGGCCGAAATGCCAAGCTCATGATTCTACTGCGGTTTTGCAGCGCGGGTCAAGCAGGCCGGCCACGCGGCCTCTGAGGCGGCGCCGTCAGGAGCGGTAGTCGGCGTTGATGCTGACGTATTCGTGGGAAAAGTCGCAGGTATAGACGGTTTCGCTGGCATCGCCCCGGCCCAGCGCGATGCGGACGAGAATTTCAGGTTCCTTCATGACGCGCTGCCCGTCCTCTTCCTGGTAGGCGGGGTGGCGTTCGCCCTGGCTGGCAACCAGCACGTCGCCCAGCCATAGCCTGGTATTGCCCACGTCGAGGTCGTCGATGCCAGCGTAGCCTATTGCGCACAGGATACGGCCCAGATTCGGGTCGGATGCGAAAAAGGCGGTTTTTACCAGGGGCGACTGCGCCACGGAATAGGCGACCTTCAAGGCTTCTTCCGCGTCTTTGGCCTGCTCGACCCGCACGGTGATGAACTTGGTGGCGCCTTCGGCGTCGCGGACAATTTTTTGCGCCAGCTCGCGGGCGGCCTCGGACAGCGCCTTGAACAGCTGGGTGTACAGCGGATCGGCAATGGAATCGACCTGCACGCCGCTGCGGCCCGTGGCAATGATGATGAAAGAGTCGTTGGTGGATGTGTCGCCGTCCACGGTGATGCGGTTGAACGACTGGTCGGCAATGGCCCGCGCCATGTCTTTGAGCAGCGCGGGAGCAATGCCGGCGTCGGTCGCCAGGAAGCCCAGCATGGTGGCCATATTGGGGCGTATCATGCCCGCCCCCTTGCTGATGCCGGTGATGGCGACAGGGGCATCGCCCAGGCGGACGCTGCGTGACACAATCTTGGGCTGCGTGTCTGTGGTCATGATGCTGTGCGCGGCATCGAACCAGTTATCGTCTGCCAGGCCGGCGACAGCGGCAGGCAGGGCCGCCACGATACGCTCCACGGGCAGCGGCTCGAGGATGACCCCTGTGGAGAAGGGAAGCACCTGCTGCGGCTTGAGGTCCAGCTCGCGGGCCAGTGCATCGCAGGTATCCCGAGCCGCCTTCAGGCCGCTTTCCCCGGTGCCTGCATTGGCATTGCCGGTATTGATGACAAGCGCCTCGATGCCCAGGCCGCCGGCCAGATGAGCCTCGCAAACCTGCACCGGCGCGGCGCGAAAGCGATTGCGGGTGAAAACGCCTGCCACGCTGCTGCCGGCCGCCAGGCGGAACACGGTCAGGTCGCGTCGGCCTGCCTTGCGCACGCCCGCTTCGGCGATGCCGATCTGGACGCCGGAAATGGGCAGGATATCGGACTGCGGCGGAATGGTCAGGTTGACGGCCATGGTGCGACTCGGGGAAAAGTAACGAAAACACTCATTCTATCGCAGCAATGCCCCGCAGGGAGCCGTCGCCCCGGCAACAGTCGCCGCCCGCCGCGCAGCCGTTGCCGCGTGGGCAGCGCGCGATGGCCGCGCCGTGCTGCCGGCTGTTGCGGCAATGGCAGCGGCGAACTTTCCCCGGAACAGCCGGTTACTGCAGCCGCGCAGGCTGCGCGGCCGAGAGCCGGCGCAGCAGCTTGAGCTCACCGAGCGCCTCGAACAGCGCCTCGCGGCTGTGGTCGGACAGACCGCTGAACATGGACTGTATCCATTGCTCATGTTCCTTGGCCATGCGCGTGAACGTGCGCTTGCCCTTGGTCGTCAGTTTGATCACAGAGCTGCGGCGGTCTGACGCGTCGCGAGTGCGCTGCACCATGCCTTCCTTCTCGAGCTGGTCGGTGATGCCAGTGATGTTGCCGTTGGTCACCATCATGTGGCGCGAAAGCTCGCTCATTTTCATGCCCTCAGGGCTGCGCAGCAGTTGTGCCATCAGGTCGAAGCGCGGCAGGGTGGTGTCGTATTCGGTGCGCAGCCTGCTGCGGATCTCGCTTTCGATCAGGTTGCAGCAGGTAAGCATCCGCAGCCACAGGCGCAGGTCCTGGTGGTCTTCGGGCACCGTGCGGCTTTCCAGGTCCGGTACTTCGGGTAGCGCGGAGAGGGAAGAAGGGTCGCTCATTGCGGGGTATCTGTCAGGATGAAGGCTCATATAGTTTAATCTTCAATCACATAAGTGGGAAACCGGCACCTGCGCGGACAACGCGCGGCAGTCAATGGAGAAGTGCCATGCCAGCACGTTCTCAGCATAATAGTGCGGCGGATTCAATACCCTGTCCTTGATCTATGCATAATTCAGCCATCAATAATCGCAGAAAAAAAGGAGACATTTGATAATGTTCAAAACCTGCTTTGCCGGCAGCTATGCCGATGCCCGCGCCCGGTTTCTCGAAGCCGCCCGAAAGCAAGGCTGCGCGGTCCAGTCGTTCGTGAACGAGGCCCACAAGGGGGCGGAAGGTGAAGCGCTGGCGACGGACGTGGCCTGGCACGGCGACCCCGATGCCGAGGCGATGCTGGTGCTGACCTCTGCCATGCATGGCGAGGAGGGTTTTTGCGGCTCGGGCTGCCAGGTGGCGCTGCTGGGCGACCAGCCATTGCTGGATCGGGCGCGTGCCGCGGGCGTGGGCATCATGCTGATACACGCGGTGAACCCCTACGGTTTTTCATGGGGGCATCGCACCAACGAAGACAACATCGATCTGAACCGGAATTTTTGCGATTTTTCCCGCCCTTTGCGGGAAAACCATCATTACCGGACGCTCCATCCTCTGCTTGTGCCCGAAGCCTGGCCCCCGACTGGGGAGAACCAGGCGGCGATCCAGGCTTTCATTGAGCGGGAGGGCATGCAGGCCTACAAGGAAGGCATGATGGCCGGCCAGCATGACGAGCCGGCGGGGCTGTTCTATGGCGGGCGCGAACCCGCCTGGAGCAATCGCACGCTGCGCGCCATTTTCCGTGAATACGGCCAGGGGCGGCAGCGCATCGGGTGGATCGATTATCACACTGGCTTGGGGCCTTGCGGCCATGCCGAAAAGATCTTTGTGCAGGCCGATCAGGCCGCCTATGCGCGCGCACGGGCCTGGTGGGGCGCGGACGTGACCTCGGTGCTCGATCCCGCCTCCAGTACGGTGGATATTGTCGGTACGGGCACCCAGGCCATGCTGGAAGAATGCGCCCAGGTGCCCGAGCTGACATTCATGGCGATGGAGTACGGTACGGTGCCCATGGACGATGTGTTCCGCACCCTGAGGGCCGACCGCTGGCTGGCGGCGCATCCCGACGCGGACCCTGGCATGCGGGCGGCGCTGAAAGCGGCGCACCGCGCGGCGTTCTACATCGATACCGACGAATGGCGCGGCGCAGTGGTGGCGCAGTCTCGTGTCAGCCTGCTGCAGGCTGTGCTGGGGCTGGGCCGCCACGCCTGAGATTCGCCTCGCACGCTGTCGCAATCGAAAAACTGCTTGCGCGGCTCATCCGTCGGCTATATAGTTGAAGCCTAAACTATATTGGATATGGGGCGTTATGCTGTGGCGGCATAACGTTCACGGGAGACGGTCATGAATATCGTGTGCATAGGAGGCGGGCCTGCCGGCCTTTATTTTGGCCTGCTGATGAAGCTTGCCGACCCAGACAGCCAGGTCACCGTGGTCGAACGCAACAGACCCTACGACACTTTTGGCTGGGGGGTCGTGTTCTCCGATGCGACGCTGGAAAACCTCAGGCATGCCGATCCGGTTTCAGCGGAGCGAATCATTGCCGCGTTCAACCATTGGGACGATATAGAGATCAATTTCCGTGGCCGCAGCATGCGCAGCAGCGGGCATGGCTTTATCGGCATAGGCCGAAAGAAGCTGCTCAATATCCTGCAGGACCGCTGCAACGAGCTGGGCGTGAACCTTGTGTTCGAGACTGACGTTGCCGACGATCAGGAGATCGCCGCGAAATACGAGGCGGATCTTCTGATTGCCTCGGATGGCCTGAACAGTCGTGTGCGCAAGCGCTATGAATCGGTGTTCCAGCCGGATATCGATATACGCAACTGTCGCTTTGTATGGCTGGGCACGGAAAAGACGTTTGATGCATTCACCTTTGCCTTTGTGCAGACTGAGCATGGGTGGTTCCAGGCGCACGCTTACCAGTTTGAACCTGGCATGTCGACATTCATCGTCGAGACACGCGACGAGACATGGCGCAACAGCGGCCTGGAGGCCATGACGCAGGAGGAAGGCATCGCATACTGCGAAAAGCTGTTCGCCCCGTGGCTGGACGGCAAGCCGCTCGTTTCCAATGCCAAGCACCTGCGCGGCTCGGCCATCTGGCAGCGGTTTCCGCGCGTGATCTGCAATACATGGGTCCACTGGCAGGATATACCGCAGGGGCGCACAGTGCCTGTGGTGCTGATGGGCGATGCCGCGCACACCGCGCATTTTTCGATAGGCTCCGGCACCAAGCTGGCGCTGGAGGATGCCATCGAACTGCATAACTCTTTGCAGGCCCATCCCGGCGACCTGGTTGCTGCCCTACAGCACTATGAACAGGTGCGCAGCGTCGAGGTGCTCAAGATACAGAATGCCGCGCGCAATTCAACCGAATGGTTTGAAAACGTGGCCCGGTATGCCAGCTTCGAGCCTGAGCAGTTCGCCTATTCCCTGTTGACGCGGTCACAGCGCATCTCGCACGAAAACCTGCGCCTGCGCGACGAAACATGGCTGCATGATTACGAGCAGTGGCTGGCGCGGCGGGCGGGTGTGGAAGAAAGCGCGCAGCATCCAGTGCCTCCGCCCATGCTGACGCCTTTCCGCGTGCGGGACGTGACACTCAAGAACCGCATCGTAGTGTCGCCCATGGCTATGTATTCGTGCGTCGATGGCGTGCCGGGAGACTTTCACCTGGTTCATCTGGGCGGGCGCGCCATGGGGGGCGCCGGCCTGGTCATGGCGGAGATGACCTGCCCCGCACCCGATGCCCGCATCACGCCGGGCTGCCCGGGTTTGTGGAATGATGAACAGATGCGCGCATTTGCCCGCATCGTGGGTTTTGTCCACAGCAATACCGATGCGAAGATCGGCATGCAGCTAGGGCATGCCGGCCGCAAGGGTTCGACGCGCGTCAGTTGGGAGGGTGCGGACCTCCCGCTGGACGAAGGCAACTGGCCGCTGCTGTCCGCGTCGCCTTTGCCCTATCTTGAGGGCATTTCCCAGGTTCCGCGGGAAATGACGCGGGCGCAGATGGATGCGGTGCGCGATGATTTCGTGGCTGCCACGCGCCGCGCGGCGCAGGCCGGCTTCGACTGGCTGGAGCTGCATTGCGCGCACGGTTATCTGCTGTCCTGCTTTATTTCCCCCCTGACCAACCATCGCAAGGATGAGTATGGCGGCACGCTCGAGAATCGCCTGCGTTATCCGCTGGAAGTTTTCAGGGCGATGCGGGAGGCATGGCCGCAAGGCCTGCCCATGTCGGTGCGCATTTCCGCGCACGATTGGGTCGAGGGCGGCATTGATGCCGATGATGCTGTGCGGATCGCGGCCGCTTTCAAGGAGGCCGGCGCAGACGTGGTCGACTGTTCCTCCGGGCAGGTAAGCAAAGACCAGCAGCCAGTGTATGGCCGGATGTACCAGACACCTTTTGCCGACCGGGTGCGCAACGAGGCCGGCATCCCGACCATTGCCGTGGGTGCGATCTTCGAGGCCGATCATGTCAACAGCATCATTGCCTCGGGCCGCGCCGATCTGTGCGCGCTTGCGCGCCCTCATCTCGCCGATGCCGCCTGGACGCTGCGCGAATCGGCCCGCATCGGCTTTGGCGATATTGCCTGGCCGCGCCAGTACACGGCTGCCAAGCGGCAGCTCGAGACCAACTTTGAACGGGCGGCTGCCTATGCGCAGCCGATAGGGAAATGAATGCAAACCCAATTGAGCCTGCCGGCACGGTGCTTGCGCTGGCGGGCAGGCATGCCCTGGTGACAGGCGGTTCGCGCGGGATAGGGCTTGCGATTGCAGGGCAACTGCTGGAGATGGGCGCCCGCGTCACCCTGATGGGACGCGATGAAGAGGCGCTGCGCACTGCGGCGGGCCAATTGGCTGGCGAGGCATCCGAAAGCGTCGCCTGGGTGGCGGGCGATATTGCCAGCCATGACGATGTCCAGCGCGCGCTGGCTGAGGCACGTCAGGTTCATGGCCTCGTCGATATTCTTGTCAACAACGCCGGCCAGGCGGTCAGCCAGCGTTTCGATCGCCTTGATGAGACGGGCTGGCAGCGCATGCTGGCAGTGAACCTGACAGGCACGTTTCATTGCATGCACGCCGTGCTGCCCGATATGCGGCGCAGTGGCTGGGGCCGCATTGTCAACGTGGCCAGCACGGCTGGGCTGAAAGGCTACGCCTATGTGAGTGCCTACTGCGCCGCCAAGCATGGCGTCATTGGCCTGACACGGGCCGTGGCGCTGGAGGTGGCGGGCCAGGGCGTCACCGTCAATGCCGTCTGCCCAGGCTATACCGAGACTGACATTGTGCGCGCGGCGGTGGCCAATATCAGTGCCAAGACAGGCAGCAGCGCGGAGCAGGCGCTGGGCCAGCTGACGGCGCGCAACCCGCAGGGCCGGCTGGTTCAGCCGGCGCAGGTGGCCCAGGCGGTGGCCTGGCTTTGCCTGCCTGGATCGGATGCCGTCAATGGGCAGGCAATCGCAATCGATGGCGGGGAACTTGCGGGCTGAACCGCGGCCATCCCCGCCTCAAGAGGCAATTTTGTTTAGGGAGCTTATCGATGAGTAATGCAGCACAGGCCATGGCGCATCACAAGAGGCCTTATGCCTCCTATCAGGCCAGCCATTTCCGCTGGGAAGCCTCCGCGGATGGCAAGGTGGCGACCATCACGCTGAACCGTCCAGAACGGAAGAACCCGCTCACTTTCGACTCTTACGCTGAACTGCGTGATCTGTTCAGGGGGCTGTGCTACGCCACAGATATCAAGGCAGTGGTGGTGACGGGGGCGGGGGAGAATTTCTGTTCCGGCGGCGATGTGCACGAAATCATCGGCCCGCTGACACAGATGAGCATGCCGCAGCTGCTGGACTTCACACGCATGACGGGCGATCTGGTCAAGGCCATGCGTGCCTGCCCCCAGCCCATCATCGCTGCGGTCGACGGCATATGCGCCGGCGCCGGCGCCATGATTGCGCTGGCTTCGGACATGCGCATCGGCACGGCGCGCGCCAAGACCGCCTTCCTGTTCACTCGGGTGGGCCTGGCGGGCGCCGACATGGGGGCCTGCTCGCTGCTGCCGCGCATGATAGGCCAGGGCAGGGCGTCGGAGCTGCTCTACACAGGGCGGTCCATGAGCGCCGACGAAGGGCTGGCATGGGGTTTTTTCAATAGCCTGCGTGAGCCTGGCGATTTGCTGGACGGGGCCTGCGAGCTTGCGCGCCAGTTGGCCGACGGGCCTACTTTCGCCCACGGCATGACCAAGAAGCTGCTGCATGAGGAATGGGACATGGGGGTCGACCAGGCGATTGAGGCGGAAGCCAATGCCCAGGCCATCTGCATGCAGACCCACGATTTCCGGCGCGCATATGAGGCGTTTGCGGCGCGGCGCAAACCGGTATTCGAAGGGGACTGAATACGGCGGGCAGGCTGCCGCATGCGCCGGCAAGACAGGAGGAGACAATGGAACAATCTGCTTATACCGATACCTTTGCGCGCGATCATTTGCCGCCGCTGGAAGCGTGGCCGGAACTGCTGCTTGAAGGCAATCCCGATGTCAGTTATCCCGCGCGGCTCAATTGCGGCGTGGCGCTGGTCGATGATCTTGTGCGGCAGGGCAAGGGCGAACGTATCGCCCTGCGCTGGCAGGATGAGGGCGGCCAGCGCAGCATGTCATATGCGGCGCTCATGGCCCTGACCAACCGCATCGCCCATGTCCTGGTGCAGGACATGGGTCTGCAGCCTGGCAACCGCCTGCTATTGCGCGGGCCGAACAACCTGATGATGGCAGCCTCCTGGCTGGCCGCCATGAAAGCGGGGCTGGTCACGGTGCCGACCATGCCTTTGCTCAGGGCGGGCGAGCTGAAGAAAGCCGTGGACAAGGCCAGGATCGCCGCCGTGCTGTGTGACCGCAGGCTGGCCGAGGAGGTGAGGTTCTGCATGGACCCCGGCCACCCGTCCTATTGCCCGCAACTGGCGCAGGCCTGTTATTTCGGCGATGACGGCGCTGACAGCCTGGACACGCTTGCGGCAGGCAAGCCCGATACTTTCGATGCTGTCGATACCGCCAGCGACGATATTTGCCTGATTGCCTTTACCAGCGGCACCACGGGCAACCCCAAGGGCTGCATGCATTTCCATCGCGATGTGCTGGCCATGTGCGATACCTTTTCGCGCCACATTCTGCGCATGCGGGAAGATGACATTGTGTGCGGCACGCCGCCGCTGGCGTTCACTTTCGGCCTGGGCGGCCTGCTGTGCTTCCCCTTGCGTGTTGGGGCTTCCGTGGTGCTGGCGGAAAGACTGACGCCCGAGGGCCTGCTTGCGCTGGTCAGCGAATTCCGGGCAACCATGACATTTACCGCGCCGACCTTTTATCGCCAGATGGCCGACGCAGCGGGGAAATATGATCTGTCGTCCCTGCGCGGCAGTGTTTCGGCGGGGGAAGCGCTGCCCGATGCCACACGCCAGCTCTGGAAGCAGGCGACAGGTGTGGAAATGATAGATGGCATAGGCGGCACCGAAATGATTCACGTATACGTGTCCAGCCCTCCGGAAGAGGTGCGCGCGGGTGCAATTGGCCGCGCGGTGCCCGGATATGTCGCGCGGGTGGTCGACGACAACCTGGAGCCGGTGGCGCCTGGCACGCCGGGCAGGCTGGCCGTGAAAGGGCCGACCGGCTGCCGCTATCTTGATGATGAGCGCCAGCGCCAGTTTGTGCAGGGAGGCTGGAACTTGCCCGGCGACACTTTCGTCATGGACGAGGACGGCTACTTCTTCTACCAGGCGCGCAACGACGACATGATTGTCAGCGCCGGCTACAACATCGCGGGGCCCGAGGTGGAGGGCGCGTTGCTCACGCACGAGGCTGTGGCCGAATGCGGCGTGGTCGGCAAGCCTGACGAACTGCGCGGCATGATCGTCAAGGCTTATGTCGTGCTCAGGGAGGGACATGCGGGAGATGAAGCCCTGGTGAAAGCGCTTCAGGACCACGTCAAGGCCGAGGTGGCGCCCTACAAATACCCTCGAGATATCGAGTTTGTCGACAGCCTGCCCCGAACGGAAACGGGCAAGCTGCAGCGATTCATGCTCCGGCAAATGGCAAAACAGTAACAGGAACAGAGAAAAGCATGGAAAAACTGCAACCCCCATATTGGCAGGAGCCGCGCGGCTATGCGAACGGCATGATGGCTGAGCTGAAGGTCGGCAGCAGGCTGCTGTTCGTAGGCGGACAGATAGGCTGGAATGCCCAGCAGCAGTTCGAGACGGACGATTTTGCGGAGCAGGTGGGCCAGACGCTGCGCAATATCGTCGCGGTGCTCAAGGAGGGCGGCGCCGGGCCGGAGCATATCGCGCGCATGACCTGGTATGTGTGCGACAAGCAGGAATACCTGGCCGCGCTCCAGGATATCGGGCGCCATTATCGCGAGACCATAGGCCGGCATTACCCGGCAATGACCGCCATCGAGGTCGGCGCCCTTATCGAGGACAGGGCGCGGGTCGAGATCGAGGTCACCGCCGTCGTGCCGCCGGCGGCGTAGCCGCGGGCAGGCCGCCGCTTGCATGCGGTGGCCGGGCGGCGGGTTCAGTGCTTTTTGAAGACGGCCCGGGCGGCGTCCAGCGTGGCGTCTATCACCGCATCATCATGTGCGCCGGAAACGAATCCGGCCTCGAAGGCGGACGGGGCGAAATACACGCCCCGGATCAGCATGCCGTGGAAGAATTTCTTGAAGTGCTCCACATCACATTCTTGCACCTGTGCGAAAGTGGTGGGCACGCTTTCCCTGAAATACAGACCGAACATGCCGCCGATGGCGTCGGTGGACATGGGCACGCCAGCTTCGCGCGCGCATGCGGCCAGCCCTTGCGCCAGTTTGCGGGTCTGTTCGCCCAGGCGCTCGTAGAAGCCGGGCTCGGCCAGCAGCTTGAGGGTTGCCAGGCCAGCGGCCACCGCCACCGGGTTGCCTGAAAGCGTGCCTGCCTGATAGACGGGGCCCAGGGGCGCAATCTGCTCCATGATGTCGGCCCGGCCGCCGAAGGCGCCCACTGGCATGCCGCCGCCTATCACCTTGGCCAGCGTGGTGATGTCAGGCTTGATGCCTGTCAGGCCTTGGACGCCCTGCGGGCCGACCCGGAATCCGGTCATCACTTCATCGAAAATGAGCAGCGCGCCATGCTGGGTGCATTGCGCGCGCAGGCCTTCGAGAAAGCCTGGCGCGGGCTTGACCAGATTCATGTTGCCGGCGACCGGTTCAACGATGACACAGGCGATGTCGCCGCCATATTCGGCAAAAGCGGCCTCGACGGCGGGCAGGTTGTTGTAGTCCAGCACCAGGGTATGCTGGATGAATTCGGGCGGAACGCCCGCCGATGTGGGATTGCCGAAGGTCAGCATGCCCGAGCCCGCCTTGACCAGCAGGCTGTCCGCGTGGCCGTGATAGCAGCCTTCAAACTTGATGATCTTGTTGCGCCCGGTGGCTCCGCGCGCGAGGCGGATAGCGGACATTGTTGCTTCGGTGCCCGAGCTGACCAGGCGAACTTTCTCTATGGATGGAATGCGGGCCGCAATCGCCTCGGCAATCTCTATCTCGGCTTCGGTCGGGGCGCCGAACGACAGGCCGCCCGAGGCGGCCCGCTGGACGGCCTCGATGACCTCAGGATGCGCATGTCCGAGGATGGCCGGCCCCCACGAGCCGACGTAATCGATATAGCGAGTGTCGTCGGCATCCCAGACATAAGGCCCCTGGGCCCGCTTGATGAAGCGCGGCGCGCCGCCCACCGAGCGGAAGGCGCGCACGGGCGAATTGACGCCGCCAGGTATGGTCTGGCAGGCGCGTTCAAATAGCTGGGCATTGCGGGACATGGCGTGAGCTCCATGAAAAACGGATAAAAATGGACGGGGAAAGCATAACAGTTTGGCGAATCGGCGTTCGCCGTCAATCAATATGCATGCCGCATAGTGATGTTTGGCGCGGCGGGTGGGCGCGCGCCGCGCCGGCGGGGACGGCCGCTGCCGGGCGCCCGGATCAATTGAAGAGCGCGGCGCAGCGCGCTGCTTCGGCCCGGATATCCGCCGCGCCAAACAGGCTGCTGATGACTGCGATGCTGTCCGCACCTGCATGGATGACCGGTGCGGCATTATCGGGGCCGATGCCTCCAATGGCCACGACCGCCGCGCGGGGGCGCTCGCGCGCGCTTTCGGCAAGCATGCGGCCCTGTTCGATATCTTCCAGCGTGGCGCGCACCGCATCGGGTTTTATGGCCGACGGGTAGATTGCGCCAAAGGCAATGTAGTCTGCGCCTGCCTTGAGGGCCTGCGCCGCCAGGGCCGGCTGGTTGTAACAAGAGCAGCCGATCACCTTGTCCTCCAGCGCAACACGCGCCTCGGCCAGGCTGCCGTCATCGCGTCCCAGGTGGGCGCCATCGGCGTCCACCAGCGCGGCCAGCCGCCAGTCGTCATTGATAATGCTCACCACCCCCAGCGTGCGGCACAGATCAACCACGGCGCGCGCCTGGGCGACACGCTCACCCGCCGGGATTGTTTTCCGGCGCCATTGCAGGGCGGTCATCCCGCCGGCGGCCGCCTGGGAAATGGCCTGCAGGAGTCTGTCGGTATCTTCCCATTCGGGCGTGATGCCGTAAAGGCCACGGGGGAATCGCAGCAAAGTAGTCATGGCTGGCAGCGGTTGATGATGCGTTGGCCCATGCCGGGCTGAAAGTAATGAGCGGTCAAGGGCTCGGCCTGCGCGATGGCGGCATGCACCGCTTCGGGTATGTCGCGACCGCGCGCCAGTTCGACCGTAATGGCGCATGTCAGCGGCCCATCGGCGTCCGTCAGGCGCGACGGCGGCGCCTGCCAGGGAAAGTGGGCGGTCTCGTTGCGCTGGCCCTGGAGCAGATAGCTGCCCTGGCCCGGCCGCAGGGGCATGCCGGAGGTCAGCACCCAGTCCGCGCCGTATTCGAGCAGCGCCTGGATGCCTGCCTCGGCGCTTCCTCCCGGCAGCACACCTTGCGACTGCCATTGTTCCAGCAGCAGATAGTCGATCACAACCAAGTTCGCCTGCGGCAGCAGCAGCTCGAACAGGGCAAGCTGCAGGTCTTCCGTGTCGCCATGCTCAAGCAGCGATTCGTCCGGCAGCCTGACCAGTTGCAGCACCAGCGGCACCTGGTTGTAGTCGGCGGCGATCTGGGCGAGCACGCTCACCGCTTCGGCGGTATACACTGCGCCTACCTTGATGGCCTGCACGGTCATATCCTCCAGCACGCAGCGGGCCTGGTCGTCGATGACCTCGGGCGGCACAGGCTGGATGCTTTCGATGACAGCGGTATCGCGCACCTGCAGGCCAGTGACGGCCCCCAGGGCGTGGCAGCCGAGCCGGGCACAGGTAACCGTATCGGCGGGCAGGCTACTTGAGCCGCTGGGGTCGAATGGGCCGAAAATAAGGGCGAGGGGCGGATTGGCAACTTGCACTATGGGGTCTGTAAGAAAGAAAGCGGCAACTTTTGGTTAACATTGGGGTATTGCTATTGGGTTTGGCGCCCTTCGCCCCCATTCTAATAGAAGCATCCGGGGTTCGCGGGAATCCGCCCCGGCCAGATAATTTTAGTGAGTATCAAAAACATGCGTACGTGGATGTGTCTGATCTGTGGTTGGATTTATGATGAAGAGGCGGGTTTGCCGGAAGAGGGCATACCTCCAGGTACGCGTTGGGAGGATGTTCCGCCGAACTGGGTATGCCCTGAATGCGGGGCCCGCAAGGAAGACTTCGAGCTCATAGAGGTGTAAGCTGGATCCAGACGCTGTGATCTGAGATCGCTCAACGTTCCAGGAGGACAGGCCATGACTTCAACGCCCAAGAATGCCGAGCCGCAAGTCACTGTTGACTTGTCCCGACAGTTTCTGCTGGCCATGCCAGGCCGGGTGTCGGGCGAGCTGGCCAACACTGTCATCTACGTCTGCGAGCATACAGGCGATGGTGCGCTCGGGCTGGTCATCAACCGGCCCACGGACATCACCGTGGCCGATCTGCTCAAGCGCATAGATCTGGATCTGTCCACGGATGCGGACGGGGTGCAGGATGCACATGTGTTTTTCGGCGGGCCGGTGCAGACCGACCGCGGCTTCGTGCTGCATGCGCCGGCTGGCGGCTACAGCTCCAGCATCAAGCTGGGAGATCTCGCCCTGACCACTTCGCGCGATGTGCTGCAGGACGTTGCCAACGGCAAGGGGCCGGCGCGCCTGCTGATCACGCTGGGCTATGCGGGATGGGGCGCGGGCCAGCTGGAAAGCGAAATGTCGCAGAATGCCTGGATCAATGTCGATGCCAGCAGCGACATCCTGTTCGATACGCCGGCCGAAAACCGTTACCAGATGGCCCTGGCCAAGCTCGGTATCGATCCGGTCATGCTTGCCGGTGACGCAGGGCATGCCTGAGCAGACCCTGCTGGCCTTTGACTATGGCACCAAGAAGATCGGTGTTGCCGTCGGCAATACGCTTACGCGTTATGCGCGTCCGCTTGAGATACTCGAGCCCGTGACGCGCGAGCGGCGTTTTGCCGAAATCAGCCGTCTGCTCGACGACTGGCAGCCGGACAAGGTGGTCGTCGGGCTGCCGCTGACGCTTGAGGGCGGCGAGCAGTATGCCAGTCTGCGCTGCAGGCGCTTTGCCAATCAGCTTCGGGGCCGCTACGGCATAGAGGTCGAGCTGGTGGACGAGCGCGGCTCCAGCATGGAGGCCCAGGCCATGCTGGGCACCAATGAGGCAGATGACGCCATGGCCGCCGCAGTGATCTTGCAGCGCTATCTTGACGGGCTGCCGCGCCAGGCGGGGTGAGAGGGCCTTTTCCAAAAAAAAATGACAAGGTGACGATTTCTTGGCTCTTCTGCGTTTTTTGCCACGGTTTCTTATCGTAGCGTTAATGGTGATCGCTGGTCTGGTCTCTGTCGGGGTCATTTTCCCCCTGGCGGGCATGCGTGTGCGCAACGCCATGACGCTGCGCTGGTCGCGCATGCTGATGGCTGTATGCGGCGTCAAGGTGGCGCTGCACGGAACGCCTGTGATGAATGGGCCTGTCATGTGGGTGGCCAACCACGTATCCTGGGTCGATATCTTTGTGCTCAATAGCGTGCGCCCCACTGCCTTTGTCGCCAAGAGCGAAATCCGCAAATGGCCCTTGATCGGCTGGCTGGTGGCCGGCGCGGGGACGATTTTCATCGAACGTGGCCGCCGTTATGCCGTGCGGGTTGTCGCCGAAGAACTTGAGCGGCGTTTTGCGCGCGGCGAGGTGGTCGGGCTGTTTCCGGAAGGCACCACGTCCGCGGGTCATGATGCCCAGCCTTTTCATTCGAGCCTGTTCGAGGCCGCCCTCCATGCGGGCGTGGACATCCAGCCTGTCGCCTTGCGCTTCAGGCACCGTGGGCGGCGCAGCGACTACCTGGCTTTTGTTGGCGAGCAGAATCTGATGCAGAATCTGTGGCGCTTGCTGGGCACGACAGGGGCTTGTGTCGAGCTGGTTTTCCTGCCGGTGATGCCTGGCGAGCGATGCCAGGAAGAGGGCCGCTCCAGGGTGGCCGCGCACGCACATCGGGCCGTGCGTCAGGCGCTGCTGTCTTAGGCGCTGCCCGCGGGCGGGGCAGCCTCAGGCGCCCCGTCCTCAGTGGGCGTGGGGCTTGCTGGACTGCGCGCAAGGCACCTGGGCGATGGCCCGGTCGCGCAGGCGCATGGCAGTAAGCTGCCGGCCCCAGACGCAGCCTGTATCCAGGCAGACGACATCGGGACGAAGCAGCAACCCCAGTGTGGACCAGTGGCCAAAGACCACCGTGTCGTCCGCCGTTGCCCGCCCTGGCAGATCGAACCAGGGAAGCAGGCCGGTCAGGCTGTCCGCGCTTTTTTCCGCTGGACCGCCCTTATGGGTAAATTCCAGGCGGCCATCAGGCAGGCACATGCGCATGCGCGTGGTGACATTGATGATGGCGCGCAGGCGATCATCGCCACGCAGGCCGTCATCCCAGTAGTCGGGTTTGTTGCCGTACATCTTGGCCAGCGCGGATTTCCAGCTGTCGGCGCGCAGCGCCGCCTGCACCTCGCCAGCCAGCGCCAGGGTCTTTTGCGCGCTCCAGGAATGGTGGACCCCCGCGTGTACCAGCAGGTGCCGATGTTCATAATGGGCCAGGGGCAGGCGCCGCACCCAGTCGATGATTTCTTGCGCATCGGGCGCATCGAGAATCTCGGCGATGGTGTCGCCCTTTTTTATCTTGCCCACGCCGGCAGCGACAGCCAGCAGATGCAGATCATGGTTGCCAAGCACTGAGATGGCTCGATCGCCCAGCGCCATGACGCGCCTGAGGGTCGCGAGCGAGCCCGGCCCCCGGTTGACGAGATCGCCGGCAAACCAGAGGCGGCTATCGGGCGATTCCGCAACAAGGGGATGCGCAAGCAGAGTTTCCAGAGGCGCGCAGCAACCTTGCACGTCGCCAATAATCCAGGTGTCAGGTGTCGCGGTCATGCTGCAGGCGCGCTCCAGGGGGTCTGGCTGCGTCCGAAGCGCCGGACGTTATGCTGGTTTTCCATCAGGATGAGTGCGCCCAGGCCAAGCGCCAGGGCGCCAAGATTGGGCACTAGGGCCGTGACCCAGGGCGCCCATTTGCTCAGCATGCCGACATTCAGGGCAAGCTGGTTGAGCATGAAGAAGCCGACCCCGAGCAATATGCCGATGAATACCTTGCTGCCGACCCCGCCGCGCCGGGTTTGCATGAAACCGATGGGGGCGGCGATCGTGATCATCACCAGAAGCGTGAAGGGGTACGCCATCTTGCGCCACAGGGCGACAACCTGGCGTTCCGTCTGGAGCTGGTTTTCCTTCAGGTAGCTGATGTAATCGGTGAGATCAAGCAGCGACATGCGCTCGGGTGTCAGGATGCGCGCGATCAATCGCTCTGGCGTCAGGGTGGTGTCCAGCACACGTTCGGGCAGGGCGCGCACCTCGGTCAGCGCGGCATCGGGCTTGCTGCCGTCCTGCAGGGCCGAGACGGCATCGGTCTTGATCGTGGTTTGCTTGACATCATTGAGCACCAGGGTGCCGTTGCCGAAATGCCCTTTTGCCGCTTCGGAGAATGCCTTGAGCTGTTGGCCGGGTCCGAATTCATACAGCGTGACGTCCTGTACGCCGCCCGATGCAGTCAGCTTCGAGATGTTGATGATGCGGGTGCCGTTGCCGCCGTCGCTCTCCTTGAACCAATAGCCGCTGGCCAGCCTGCTTCCGTCGGATTTTCCCATGATCGTAAGCCTGGCTTCGCTCGTCTTGAGTTCGGCCGCGGGCGTGATGACCTCCGACAGGAAGAAAGCAACGAATACCAGTGGTATGGTCACCAGCCAGAGCATGGTCAGCAGCTTCATCCCGCTCACACCCGAAACGCGCAGGATCACCAGCTCATTGCGCTGCGCCAGGCCTGCCAGCGCCAGGATGGCCCCGATCAGCAAGCCTATGGGCAGCAGGTCATATACCCGCGTGGGCAGTGCCAGCGCCTGGATATAGAACAGATTCAGGAGGGTGAATTTGGTGCCCACGTCGTCCAGGTCTTCGATGAGCGCGAAAAAAGTGAACAGGCCCACCAGCGCCAGCAGTACGACGGCGCTGGAACGGTAGATTTCTCGGGCAAGGTAGCGGCGGGCGGTGCGCATTGATCAGTGAAGCAGATGCAGCCTGTTGATGGAAATTGAAAGATTAACACTACTGCCCCGATACTGTACTGTGGCAGGGCTGCCGCATGGCCTGCCGCCAGTTCAGGGGATTTCCACCAGCCGCATGCGGTGCTGTATCGTGTTGGTGCGCGCATTGATGTAGGAGGTGCCGCGATGCGCGTCGTAGTAGGCCGGGTTGGGGAGCATGGCTGCAAGGCGGGCGGCCTGGCTCTGGCTCAGGCGCGCGGCGCTGGTGCCATAGTAATGGCGGGCGGCCGCCTCGGCCCCGAAGACGTCCTTGCCCCACTGGGCGACATTCAGATACAGCTCCAGGATGCGTTCCTTGCTCATCACCAGTTCGATCATATAAGCCAGGATCAGCTCCTGGCCTTTGCGTATATAGCTGCGTTCGCTGGAGAGGAAGATATTCTTGGCCAGTTGCTGGGTGATGGTCGAGCCGCCCCTGCGTTTGCTCCTGCCGCGCGCCTCCTGCTTGCGGTTGTATTCCCAGGCCTTGCGTATCGCCTCCCATTCCACGCCGCCATGGTTGGCAAAGTTCGAGTCTTCGGAGGCGATCACTGCGCGCTTGAGGCTGGCGCTGATCTTCTCGTAGGGCACCCATTGATATTTTATGGATGCCTCGGGGTCCTTGAGGCGAAGCTCAGCCAGTGTGTGATCCATGAAGGCGCTGCCCGATGGGTTGCGCAGGCTGAGCCAGAGCACCATGACGAACAGGCCGAACAGATACAGCAGCCCGGCGAATATTGTCAGCAGCGCTGCGGCCAGGACGACCTTTCCCTTGTTGAGCTTGCGGGCCGGCATCATTCAGGCGTCTGAGATCTGTCGACGCAGCGTCGCCAGCACCTCGGCGATGGAGGGGGCAACCCCGTGCCAGATGGCAAAGCTGGCGGCTGCCTGCCCGACCAGCATGCCCAGACCGTCCGCTGTCTGGGCAGCGCCGGATCGCTGCGCCTGTTGCATGAAGCTGGTGGGCTGCGAGGCGTAGAACATGTCATAGGCGAGCGCGTCCGGTGCGTAGATATCGTCGGGTAGTGCCGGCGGGGTGGCGCCCAGGCTGCTGGACGTGGCGTTGATGACAATATCCCATTGCCCGGCAGCGTCGTCGAGCCCGCCCGCTTCGAGTCTTGAGGCCAGGGCCGGCATGCTGGCCCGCACGTGGTCGCGTAGCTGCACGGCCCGTTCCGGGCTCCGGTTGACAATGCGCAGCTGGCTGCAGCCCGCATCGAGCAGCGGGGACAGCACGCCACGGGCCGCACCGCCTGCGCCAACCAGCAGGATGCGGCGTCCTTGCGGCGCATGGCCCAGGCGGACGAGGTCTTCGAGCAGGCCCTGGCCGTCTGTATTGCAGCCGTGCAGTGCGCCCTCGCGCATCCACAGGGTATTGACCGCGCCGGCTAGCCTGGCGCGGGGGCTCAGATGGGCGGCCGCAAGCGCGAAAGCCTGCTCCTTGAAGGGCACGGTCACATTCAGGCCCCTGCCGCCTTCCTCAAAGAAGGCGACGACTGTTTCCGCAAAGCCGTCCAGCGGTGCGAGCACACGCTCATAGCTTAGGGAAATGCCGGTCTGGCTCGCAAATTGTTCGTGAATGAAGGGCGAGCGGCTATGGGCGATCGGGTTGCCGACCACGCCGTAGCGGCTGGTCGCGCCTGGTGTGCCGGAGATGGAAGGGGGGGTCACGGGACAGAGGTTTCCAGTTGCTGATTGACGAAGTGCCATGTGCGCGTAATGGCCAGAATATCCGTTTCGCCGGCGATGGTTGCCGGCAATGGCGCAAACGGCGCGGCAAGCTGGGCGATGCGCAGCGCGGCCTGGTTCAGTACAGCATGATCCGATGGGCGGGTGATTTCCGCGCGTTCGAGCGATCCATCCCTGCGTATGTAGACCGTCATTTGCAAGCTGCCATACGTCTTGCCGCGCGCCTGCGGCGGATAGTGCTCAGTGCCCAGCAGCTCGATCTTCTTGCGCCAGGCTTCGACATATTCCGCGTAGTCGACGCGCTGGGCCGACGGCCCCACGAACTGCCGGCGCGGCTGCTCATTGTAGCGTTGTATGCGCTCCCGAATGGCGCTGATCTGGGCGTTGATCACGGCGCTTTCCTGGTGGCGGCTGTCGTCGCCCGTATCGCCCGACTGGGCGAACAGGTCGGGCTGCTTGCGCTCCGGCCGCACTTTTTCGGTGGCTACGAGCTGCGTGTATAGCTGGCGCTGCTCCTCTTCAAGCGCAGCCTGGCGCCGGCGCAGCGCAGCCAGGACGATTTCATCGGGCGCTTCAGCTGCCGTGCGAGGCAGGGGAGAGGACGCAAAGACGCGCTCGCTGGTTGTGCCGCCGCCATCGAGCGAGCGCTGGGCAAGTACGCGAGGCGCCAGCGGTTCGGCCTGGCTGTGGGCATTGACCAGCGTTACCTCCAGCGGAGGAAGGGGACGGGATGCCGGCGGTGTCGGGCTGGCGAAGCGCCATGCCAACAGGGCGCCATGCACTGCGAGCGACAGCACCAGGCCAATGGCCAGGTAGTCATTGCGGGGCGCGTGGGCGCCGGGCAGTGTGGCGATGGTCGGCATGGCGATACCTCCGGGGCCCTGTGAGGATCAGGCGGCTGCCACCACTTCGCGCAGCCTGCAGTCCACCTCCAGCGCCAGTTCATCGAAACCCATGATGTCCAGTGTAACGGGTTGTCCCCGCTCAAGCGCAGGCAGCGCGGGCACCCTGACCACCAGCGGCGCGCAATCCAGCCGTACAAGATCGTCGCGGATGACATTGGCCTGGACGGTGCGGATGTCCTGCTGCCGCAGCCACTGCATGCACCAGTACCGTTCGATGGCGGACTGGAACTCGCCCCAGGCGGCATATTGCGAATCGAAGGCGCCGATGATGGCGAACAGGTCCGCATCCTTGGGCTTGAACGGGGCAGCCAGACGCGCGGAGACGCCATGTTCCGCAGCAGCGAGTATCTGGCCTTGGTTGATCAGGTCCACATAGCGGCGCAGCGGCGAAGTGGACCATGCGTACTGTGGAACGCCTATGGCCTCATGGGGCAGCGCGTGGGTGGACATGCGTACCTTGCCCGCTTGCTGGGAGCGGTAGATGCCGGGCACGCCATGGCTGGCCAGCAGGCCGCCCCACAGGTTGTTGGTCAGAATCATGTATTCCGCCACCAGGCGATCGAGCGGGGCATTGCGGCGGCGCGGCACCAGCCGAACCGGCGTGTCCGGATCATCATAGGGGCCGGCCAGCTCAAATGAATATTCGACGCGGCTGTTGTTTTCGGGCTTGCCGCGCACCTGCTCGCGCAGGGCAGCCTGATGCCGGGCGAAGCGCCATAGCGGGCGCAGCCATTCGCCGTAGGGCAGGCTGGCGGCTGGATCGTCCAGCGCCTCTTCGGTGACGAGCTCGTCCAGCGTATTGTGGCGCAGGTTTTCGCGCACCTGTATGCGTTCGAGCCGGGTGCTGGTTTCCAGTATTTCGCCGGTGGCCAGGTTGGCCTGCACGTACAGCGAAACCGCGGGGCGGGGAACGCCCGCGTCAAGCGAGAAGTGGCTGATCAGTTCGCCCGGCAGCATGGGGATCTTCAGGCCGGGGATGTAGACGGTGGACATGCGGCTGCGGGCGATCTTGTCCAGCTCGCTGTTGCGCGTCACGGCAAGCCCGGGCGCGGCGATATGCACGCCAATGCGCACAATGTCGCCCTCTATCGCTGTGACGGACAGCGCATCATCCACCTCGATGGTGCTGGCGTCATCGACCGAATATGCCACCACATCCGACAAGGGCAGGTCGGCGCCGATCTGCCCGATCTCCACAGGCGGCAACTGTGTGCCCTTGGGAAAATGCGTGGAAAAAAAACGGTGGTGATGCAATGCGAGCGCGTTGGGCCAGGCCCCGCGCGAGAGCAGCAGCTTTTCGGGTGATATCTGCAGCTGCTGCACGGCGGCGTCGAAAGCCTTCCATTGCAGGGAATTCTTGTCCGGCCGGGTGAGGAATGTGCTTGCAACCGCCTTGATTTCCTCGGGCAGGCCTCCGTTCACCAGCTCATCCGTCCATGCCTGCTGCTGCTCCGCCTGCAGGCGCTTCTTTTCAATGGCAGCCAGTGCCGCAGCCAGAATGTCCGGCGGTGCGGGGCGATAGCAGCCCTTGCCGCGCCGGTGAAAATAGGCTGGCGCGCTGTTGAGCGCGAAAATAAGCGCGGCTTTCTCGACCGCGCTCGGCGGGTGGCCGAAGTATTCCTGTGCGAATGCGGCGGCTTCGAACTCTTCCTGCGGCGCGCATTCCCAGAGGAAGTCGATCTCCTGGGCCTGGGCCATGTCCTGGGCCTGCTCAAGCAGGGCCGCCGGGGCGGGCTGCTCGAACTGGAACAGCACATTTGCTTTCTTTATTTTGCTGCGCTTGCCCGAAGCCGATTCGACCTGCATGGTCGAATCGCTTTCGGAGAATACTTTTTCCGCCTTGAAATTTCCGCTGTCTTCGTAAAGAACGTACATGAATGATCCGGTGTGATGCGCTTGCGGCGCATCATTGTTTGGGAAACAGAGGCGCCGTGGCGCCTCCGCCGGTTGCGTTGGGCGGCTGCTTCCGCGCCTCAAGGCCCGCAGGGCCCTCGAGGGCGAATGCCAGCACTTCGGGCAGCCATTGCGCGAAATCGGACAGGCCGTGATCGCTGCCTTCCAGGACGCGGCCATGGCTGCCTGCGTACCAGTCGACCATTTCGCGCCAGTCGAGCACCTCGTCGCCTTTTGCCGCCAGCAGATAGTAGTTTTCGGGATGTGCGGGACGCCCCACGGCCATGTCAGCCAGCTCGTCCACGTACTCTGGCAGGAAAACAAACGGCGCGTCGGAATGGTACATGCGGTGCTCGCCCACCTGGGTGGCCAGGTCGCGCGCGGCATATACCGCCGGATTGAGCAGCACCGCCCTGCATTTCCAGTATTCGGCCAGGCAGGTGGCATAGTAGCCGCCCAGCGACGAGCCGATAATGGTCAGGTCACGCTCAGGGTCGAGCGCCTGTTCATCCCGCGCCTGGCGCAGCAGGTACATGCATTGTTCCATGGCGCGGGCGGGGCTGGCCGGCAGCTGCGGGCCGAGCCATTGGTCGGCCAGGCCGCGCTCCCGCATGGCTTGCGCAAGCAGCGTGGCCTTCAGCGATTGCGGCGAGGAACGAAAGCCATGGAGATAGAGAATCATCGTGTGCCTAGTCTGTCATTGGGGGCGGCCCGCCGCGCCTACGTCCGGGCGTGCTCATCCGCCATGGCCAGGGCATCAAGCAGTTTCTGGTGTATGCCGCCAAAGCCGCCATTGCTCATCACGAGGATGCTGTCGCCAGGACGGGCGGCCTTGCGGATGGCAACCACCATTTTATCCAGATCAGTGTGTGCCGTCGCGCGCTCGCCCAGCGGGGCCAGCACCTGGGACGGATCCCAGCCCAGCGCGTGCTTGCCATGGGTTTCCCCGTAGCAGAAAACCAGGTCGGCCTGCTCGAGCGCGCCCGGCAGGCGGGCGGCCATGGCGCCCAGCTTCATGGTGTTGGAGCGGGGCTCGAGCACGGCGATGATGCGACCCCCCTGCTTGCGGCTGCGCAGGCCCTGCAGCGTCGTCGCGATGGCAGTAGGGTGGTGGGCGAAATCGTCATAGACCTCTATGCCGTTGATCGTGCCGCGCAGCTCCATGCGCCGCTTGACGCCCTCGAATGCAGACAGCGCCTCGATGGCGGTTTCCGGGGGGACGCCGACATGCGCGGCTGCGGAGATGGCGGCCAGTGCGTTCATCCGGTTGTGTTCGCCGGTAAGCGCCCAGCGTACCGTGCCCGCGTGCCGCAGGCTGGCTTCGGGCAGATCCGGCGCCGGGGAAGCGGCCTGCATGCCGGTTTGTGCCGGAGACGGCCCGCAGGCGCTTGCGTCGGCATATACCTCAAAGCCCAGACCGTCAGGCAGGGCGCGCGCCTGCCATTGGCCGCCCGCGCCGAAATACTGCACGGGCGTCCAGCAGCCCCGCGCCAGCACGCGGTCCAGCGCTTCTGACTGCGTGGGGCGCAGCACAAGCCCCGATGCGGGCACGGTGCGCAGCAAATGGTGAAACTGGGTTTCGATGGCCGCAAGGTCGGGGAAGATGTCGGCGTGATCGTATTCCAGGTTGTTGAGTATGGCCGTGCGCGGGCGGTAGTGCACAAACTTGGAGCGCTTGTCGAAGAAGGCCGTGTCATATTCGTCTGCCTCGATGACGAAATGTCGCTGGCCTGGGTTCAAGCGTGCCGAGACTTTCAGGCCGGGCGCAACCCCGCCGATCAGGAAATTGGGGGCCAGGCCCGCGAATTCGAGTATCCAGGCCAGCATGGAGCTGGTCGTCGTCTTGCCGTGGGTGCCTGCAACCGCAAGCACATGCTGGCCGCGCAACACTTGTTCCCCCAGCCACTGCGGCCCGGAAACATAGGGCAGGCCCTGTTCCAGTATGGCCTCCATCAATGGATTGCCCCGGCTCACCACGTTGCCGATCACAAACAGATCGGGCTTCAGGGAGAGCTGTTCGGCCCCATAGCCTTCGACCAGCTGTATGCCCTGCTCCCGCAGTTGGGTGCTCATGGGGGGGTAGACACCGGCATCGCAGCCCGTGACGGTATGGCCGGCCGAGCGTGCGATAAGGGCCAGGCCGCCCATGAAAGTGCCGCAGATGCCCAGTATATGTAAGTGCATAAGATCCTCCGGCGATTATTTTAGCCAGATGCGCCTTTGGGCGGCATTGGACGGAGCTTGCGCTTGCGCAAACCTTCCCGCCGGCTGCGGGTGCTATGATCAATCATGATCTTCCTCAATTCTGTACGATGGTTATGAATCGGCGCGTTTTCATGCAGCGTGCGGCTGGCGCAGCGGTGGCTCTGGGAGCTTCCGGCTTCTTGCCGCTTTGGGGGATGCGCTCCGCCCATGCGGCGCCGCATCCGTTTTTCGGGCATTCGTTTGACGGCCTCGATGGACGGCAGGTGGCGTTCACCGAATTCCTGGGCAAGCCCATTGTGCTCAACTTCTGGGCAACCTGGTGCCCCCCTTGCGTGCGCGAAATGCCGGAACTGGACGCCCTGCATGACAAATACACCGGCATGCATTTTGTCGGGCTTGCGGTGGATACGGCCAAGAATGTCCGCAAGTTTGGGGAAAAAGTCCAGGTTTCATACCCACTGCTCATCGCCGGCCACCAGGGCATAGGGATGATGCGCGACCTGGGGAACAAGCAGGGCGGCTTGCCATTTACGGTGGTTTTCGATGCGCAGGGCGGGCTCAAACACGAGGTTCTCGGCGAGATCGACCCGGCAGCCCTGGATGCTTATCTCGAGGGCTTGAGCTGATTCCGTTAATTTGTAACAGCATATCTCCCTCAGCCATTTCAGTAGTCTCCAGACATCGTTTTATGGACAAATACGCCCATTTAGCGTAAAAAGGCGGTCTGTCTTAACGAAACTTTTGCAATGGCGCAGCATATCCTGGTCCTGCACGGCCCGAACCTGAACCTGCTCGGTACACGAGAGCCTGGCATTTATGGCCGGCAAACACTTGCTGATATCGATGGCAGGCTGACGCAGGTCGCAGCCGAGCATGGCGCCAGCTGTACGTCGTTTCAGAGCAATCACGAAGGGCAGCTGGTGGACCGCGTTCAGGCGGCCGCCGGCGACGGCACCGATTTCATCATCATCAACGCCGCGGCGTACACGCATACCAGCGTGGCGCTGGTCGACGCGCTGTCTGCCGTCGATATTCCATTCATAGAAGTGCATCTGTCCAACGTTTACAAGCGGGAAACCTTCCGTCACCACTCTTTCCTGGCGCCCAAGGCGCAGGGCGTGGTCGCGGGACTTGGCGGCTTCGGATACGAAGCCGCCTTGCGTTTTGCGCTGTCCTCCTGACACGGGCTGCGCCGCAACACCTGAATTTTTTCAATCACAAACGCTTCGCGCGGTCGCGGCGAAGCGGCATATGGGAAGCTGGTATGGACTTACGAAAACTCAAGACACTGATTGACCTGGTGGCCGATTCCGGAATTGCCGAACTCGAGATCACCGAGGGCGACGGCAAGGTTCGCATTGTCAAATTCTCCCAGCTTGCGCAGCCTGTCGCCTATGCGGCCGAGCCTGCGCCTGTCGCTGCGCCAGCCGCCGCGCCTGCCGCGGGCGCCGCTCCCGCAGCCGCCGAACCCGCAGCCCCGGCCGGGCATCAGGTCAAGTCCCCCATGGTGGGCACTTTCTACCGGGCGCCGAATCCCGGCGCAGCGCCCTTTGTGGAAGTGGGGCAGTCGGTCAAGGAAGGCGATGCGCTGTGCATCATTGAGGCCATGAAGCTGCTCAATGAAATCGAGGCGGACAAGTCCGGCGTCATCAAGGAGATTCTGGTTGAAAATGGCGAGCCCGTTGAATACGGCCAACCCCTGTTTGTGATCGGCTGACCCATGTTCGAAAAAATCCTCATTGCCAACCGTGGCGAGATTGCGCTGCGCATCCAGCGCGCCTGCCGCGAACTGGGCATCAAGACGGTGGTGGTGCATTCCCAGGCGGATCGCGATGCGATGTACGTGCGGCTGGCGGACGAGTCTGTCTGCATAGGCCCGGCGCCGGCGCGCGACAGCTACCTGAACATGCCGGCCATCATTTCCGCTGCTGAAGTCACCGATGCGGAGGCGATTCATCCGGGTTACGGCTTTCTGGCGGAAAATGCTGATTTTGCCGACCGTGTGGAGAAAAGCGGTTTTGCCTTCATCGGGCCTCGCCCCGAGTCCATTCGCCTGATGGGCGACAAGGTCAGCGCCAAGCAGGCCATGGTCGAGGCGGGTGTGCCCGTCGTGCCGGGTTCCGACGGGGCGTTGCCCGACGATCCCGAGGAAATCCTGCGCATAGCGCGCGAGGTGGGATACCCCGTGATCATCAAGGCGGCAGGCGGCGGTGGCGGACGCGGCATGCGTGTCGTCTATACCGAAGCTGCGCTCATCACGGCTGTGGCCATGACGCGCAACGAGGCGGGAGCGGCTTTCAATAATCCTGAAGTCTATCTCGAGAAATTTCTCGAGAACCCGCGCCATATAGAGATCCAGGTTTTGGCCGACGGCGTGCGCAATGCCATCTGGCTGGGTGAGCGCGACTGCTCGATGCAGCGCCGCCACCAGAAGGTGATCGAGGAAGCGCCCGCGCCGGGCATTCCACGCCGCCTGATCGAGCGTATCGGCGAGCGTTGCGCCGATGCATGCCGCAAAATGAAATACCGTGGCGCCGGCACCTTTGAGTTTCTGTTCGAGAATGGCGAGTTCTATTTCATTGAAATGAACACCCGTATCCAGGTGGAACATACCGTTACCGAGATGATCACGGGTATAGATCTGGTGCAGCAGCAGATCCATATCGCCGCGGGCGAAAAGTTCACGCTGCGCCAGCGGGATGTGCAGATCAAGGGGCATGCCATCGAATGCCGCATCAATGCGGAAGATCCATTCAATTTCATGCCCAGCCCGGGCCGCATCACCAACTGGCATACGCCCGGCGGTCCTGGCGTGCGCATAGACTCGCACGTGTTCAGCGGGTATACGGTGCCGCCCAACTACGATTCCATGATCGCCAAGCTTATTTCCTACGGCGACACGCGCGAGCAGGCCATCGCACGCATGGAAATCGCGTTGTCGGAAATGGTGGTGGAAGGCGTCAAGACCAACATTGCCCTGCATCGTGAGCTTTTGCAGGATGCGAATTTCCGCAATGGCGGCACCAGCATCCATTACCTCGAGCATAAACTCTCGCAGCGGCCGCAATAGGGCGCGAGTTTGTCAGTTTGACCGGAAGGGGGCCGCCGCCCCCTGTTTTCTTGAGAGGTAGATCATGCGCGAGCTGGTCCTGAAATGCCTGGAAGATCAGGCCGAGGCGCTGTCTGACGCGCTGCTCGAGGCCGGCGTGCTGTCCGTGTCAGTCGAGGATGCCGACAGCGACACGCCAGCCGAGCGCGCCCTGTTTGGCGAGCCAGGGCTGGAGCCCGAGGTGCAGGCATGGCGCCATAATCATGTCGTTGCGCTGCTGCCTGACGGGCTCGATCCTGCCCAGGTGCTTGAGGTCGTGGATGCGGCCGGCGCGGGGCATTACGGCGACGGCGACTGGTCTCTGCGGGACGTGCCTGACCAGGACTGGGTTCGCCTGACGCAATCGCAGTTCCAGCCCATACAGATAGGCAAGCGCATCTGGATTGTGCCGAGTTGGCACCGTGAAGACCCCGATGTCCCCGCCGCGCGGGGCGCCGATCCGCAAGGACGCCTGCATATCGAGCTGGACCCTGGCCTGGCTTTTGGCACGGGCAGCCACCCGACCACGCATCTGTGCCTGCAATGGCTGGAGCAGAATGTGCAGGGCGGCGAAACAGTGCTCGATTACGGCTGCGGGTCCGGCATTCTGGCGATTGCGGCGCGCTTGCTTGGCGCCGGGCCGACGCAGGCTGTCGATATTGACGAGCAAGCGGTGCAGTCGACCCAGTACAATGCCCAGGTAAATGGCGTGCAGTTGAGCGCTTCGCTGCCTGATGGCCTGGCACCGGGCCAGTTCCAGGTTGTCGTGGCCAATATACTGTCCAATCCGTTAAAGGTTCTGGCTCCCATGCTGTCGAACCGGGTCGCCTCGGGTGGCCGGCTGGTGCTGTCGGGCGTGCTTGAACGGCAGGCACAAGAAGTCGCGCAGGCCTATGCGCCCTGGCTGGATATGCAAGTCTGGCAGGCCATGGATGGCTGGGTGTGCCTGCACGGCCGGCGAGCCTGACCGTCCGCTACTGGTTTTTCGTCTATGGATCTCACTACGCGCTGTCCCCAATGCGGCCATACGTTTCCAGCGAATCTTGAGCAGCTGCAGCTGCGCAAAGGCTATATCCGCTGCATCAACTGCGCCCATATCTTCGATGGGTTCGAGGCTGTCGTGTCGGGCCCGGAGACAGAGGGGGCCGCGCGTCCCGCACCTGCCGCGGCGCCCCAGGCGCCTGCCGCTGCCACAGCGCCCCAGGCAGCCCGCGTGCCCCCGGCGCCTGCCGCGGGCAGCGCGGCCTCGCCCGCGCCCAGTGTGGTGCGGCAACGGCGTATCGTCGGCGGCGAATCCGCAGGTCCGGCATTCACCATTTCAGACAGGCCTGTGCCTGGCCGCGACGATCCGCGCTTTCATGTCGGCGCGGCCCCGGCTCAGCCGGACGAACCCGTCATCAGCCTGGACAGCGACCTGGAGGGCGCGCAAGAGAGCGCAACGCACAGTGTTTATGTGGCCCGGGAGGATGTGGTTCGCGCTCGTCCCGAGCCGGATACTGGCGCAAGAGAGCCTCGTTTCGTCGGGGACGCGGGGCAGGCCGCGCAGGCGCACAGCCTTTACATGGAACCCCGGGAGGGCGAGCGAGCGGCGGGCGGATACGATGCCTCGCACTATCAACGGGTCAATGCCATTGGCAAATGGTTCTGGCGGATGGCTGTCCTGCTGGGGCTTGCACTGCTGTTGGCTCAGCTGGCCTATGTCTATCGCGTTCAGATCGCTGCCAGCGTGCCCATTCTGCGGCCTGTGCTGGAACAGGCCTGCCAGCCTCTGGGCTGCCAGGTTCCCTATTCGCGCAATATCGGCGCGATTTCCATCATGAGCTCGTCATTGCGCTCGGGCACGTCGCTTGGCCTGGCCGCGCCTGCGGGCGAAGACAAGGACGCGCAGGCAGCGTCATCCGACAAGATGGTCCTGCAGTTCATATTGCGCAATGCCTACGACAGGCCGCAAGAGTGGCCGACGATTGTCCTGAGTCTGAAGGATGCATCGGGATCGCTGGTCGTGCGCAAGAACCTGCCTCCGGACGCTTATCTGCCGCCAGAGATTGCGCAAGGCCCCTTTGCGGCAGGCAGCGAGGTGAACGCGCGCGTTCCCATCATGCTCAATGGCCACAAGGTTAATGGCTACCAGCTCGACAAATTCTTTGAATGACAGGGTCGTGAAAAAAAATGACGGATAAAGTATTGATTTGTGGCTCCATTGCCTTTGACACTATCGCGGTGTTTGAAGGGCGGTTCAAGGAGCATATCCTGATGGACAGCATCCAGTCGCTGAGCGTGTCGTTTTTCGTCCCCAGCCTGCGCAAGGAATATGGTGGATGCGCGGGGAACATTGCCTATAACCTGCGCCTGCTCGGCGGGCATCCGGTGCCTGTCGGCACAGTCGGCGCCGACGCGGCAGACTATCTGGATCGCATGCGGGAGCTGGGCATAGATACCAGCATGGTGCGTGTGCTGCCGGACATGTTTACGCCCCAGTGCTACATCACCACTGATCTGGACAATAACCAGATTGCCTCGTTCCACCCTGGCGCCATGTTGCGCTCGGCCGACAATGACCTGAGCGGCCAGACGGCTGTCTGGGGCATCGTTGCGCCTGATTCAAAAGACGGCATGTTTGCGCATGCGCGCCGCCTGCATGCGCAGGGCATTCCTTTTATTTTCGATCTGGGTCAGGCCATGCCGCTGTTTTCAGGCGATGACCTGAACGAGATGCTGTCGATGACCGCCATTCTCGCCGCCAACGATTATGAAGCCAGTGTGGTCGAGCAGCGTACGGGCCGTGGCATGGGCGACATTGCGCAAGGCATGCGGGCTGTCGTCATCACGCGCGGCCCGGATGGTGCAACGCTTTACACGCATGGCAAGCATGTCGATATTCCCGCCATGGCTGGCGTGGAGGTTGTCGATCCGACCGGATGCGGCGATGCGCATCGCGCCGGGCTGTTATATGGGCTTACACAGAATTGGAGCCTGCTTGACGCCTGCCGCTTGGCGAACATCATGGGCGGCTTTAAAATTGCTTGCAGAGGGCCGCAGAATCATTGCCCCTCGTTGTCGGATATCGATGCGGCGCTTCACGGCAACTACGGTATCCATCTGGCGGGTTGATCCCCTTCGGGCGCCCGCTGTCACTGCGGTGACGTGTTTTACAAGGAGTCTCCTGTGTCCCCAACTTCCCCGTTTCAACCTGGCGCCCGTTCCGGCCGGGTTCTCGCACTGGCTGCGCTTGCATGCTCGCTGGCCCTGGTGGCGGGGTGCGCCAATCAGAGCGCATCGTCGTCGGTATACACCTATGGCCAGGCGCAGCGCGAGCAGATCGTTCGCACAGGCACGGTAGAGTCAGTACGCCCCGTCACCATACAGACGGATCAGACGACCGGCGCGGGCGTTGCCGCGGGCGGTGCGCTGGGCGGCGTGGCAGGCAGTACGATAGGCGGTGGCCGAGGCAGCGTGCTGGCGGCAATCGGCGGCGGCCTGCTGGGCGCCATGGCAGGCAATGCGGTGGAAAATCGCATGGGCACGCGCCAGGGCCTGGAGATTACGGTCCGGCTCGATAACGGCGAAACCCGTGTCATCGCCCAGGAGGCTGATGTGGCGATTTCGACCGGGCAGCGTGTGCGTCTTATCAGCGGCAATGGCCCGACCCGCGTCGTGCCTATGTGAGGCTGTGCTGGCCCGGCGCTTGTTCTGAGCTGCTGGGCCAAGGCCAGGCCTGTTGCGCTTGTTCCCGATGCCGGGTCCGTTGAACGGACCCGGTTTTTTTTCTTTGATGGGCAATAAGCAGCCCGGCTGGCTTCCTGGAGGGAACAGATCCCGGTTTTTCCGTGGCGGCACGGGCGTGTCGAGCGGAAAGCGGTCCAACCCGCTTTGTCAGCGGTGCCGCAAAAGGCGCTGGCTCAGAACACGACCAGTGAATATTCGAAACGCTGCAGAACCATCATGCACAGTTGCGCGAGCACCAGAAGCACAAGCGGCGAGAGATCCAGGCCGCCCAGGTTGGGAAGAATGCGGCGAATGGGATCAAGCAGCGGCGCCGTCAGCGTTTGCAGCACGGGCATGATGGGGGCGAGCGGATTGACCCAGGAAAGTATGGCCTGTATCAGCGTGACCCAGAGGATGACGTTGAAAGCCCACTTGACGACCGTGAACAGTGCGGCAAGACAGCTGGGCAGCAGAGCCTGCAGTGCTGTCGGCAGCCCGACAAAGATTACGACCATCAGCAGCAGGGAGACCAGCGCTGTCAGCCAACATGCCAGCAGGCTGGGCCAGTCTATCTTGTTGCTGGATGGAAGGACGCGCCGGATAGGTCGCACCAGCCAGTCGGTGATGCGGAACACCGTCTGGGAATAGGGGTTGAACGGATGCAGGCGGATGGCATAGATCCAGGCCCTCAGGATCAGGGCTATGCCGAACAGGGAAAAGACGATCTGGATAATGAATTGCAGTACGTCGCGGAGCATGGGTAGACCGTGATTTAGAGGGAACGCGCCATTGTCGCATGCCGCGCCACCAGGGAAAACCTCCCGGACAAAAACAAAACTGCCCGACGCTGTCGGGCAGTTGAAACCTGTATGCACAGGCCTGTTGGCGGCAGCCGCATCGCCCGTGAAGAGGGCGATGCGGTGTTGATTACGGACGGCCGCCGGTCGGGAAGGGCCACGATGCAGCAGGGTTGATGGTCTGCTTTGCATCGGCTGCGGGGGTTGAGTCCTTCGCAGCCTTGGCGGCAGCCTTCACGCTGGCTTTCCGAGGCGCTTTCTTGGCGGGAGCCTTCTTGGCCGCTGGGGCAGCTTTCTTGGCAGGAGCCTTCTTCGCCACTGCTTTCTTGGCTACGGCTTTTTTGGCAGGTGCTTTCTTGGCCGCGGCTTTCTTGGCAGGCGCTTTCTTTGCGACGGCTTTCTTGGCCACTGCCTTTTTCGCTACAGCTTTCTTGGCAACTGCTTTCTTGGCCACTGCCTTTTTTGCTACAGCCTTCTTGGCAACTGCTTTTTTGGCCACTGCCTTTTTCGCTACGGCTTTCTTGGCAACCGCCTTCTTGGCCACTGCTTTTTTCGCTACAGCTTTCTTGGCGACTGCCTTCTTGGCCACTGCTTTCTTCGCTACGGTTTTCTTCGCAACTGCTTTCTTGGCCGTTGCTTTTTTCGCTACTGCCTTTTTGGCGACAGCTTTCTTTGCGGTGGCTTTCTTTGCGACCGCTGTGGTTTTCTTTGCGGGCGCTGCCTTCTTGGCGACTACTGCTTTCTTAACTGCGGTTTTCTTTGCGGGTGTTGCTTTCTTGGCGGTTGCAGCTTTTTTGGTTGCCGCTTTCTTGGCGGCCTTCTTGGCTGTTGCCATAGTAATGCTCCTTGAGATCGAGTCGAAGAGAACGTCCACCCATTTGATA
>Ga0182738_1001273_pt1 | contig 32092 bp, 27 predicted proteins | sample eDN5th30CBELigMG_FD_128876 | JGI IMG/M metagenome (GOLD analysis project Ga0182738, IMG submission 128876) | Enriched Miracle-Growth compost microbial communities from Emeryville, California, USA - eDNA 5th pass 30_C BE-Lig MG (version 2)... ...
ATGCTGGCGACGATCACTTCGCTGGCACCGCCTTTCTCCTTGATCCGCAGCGCTTCTTCGAGCGCGATCTCGTCGAAAGGATTGATGCTCATCTTCACGCCTTCGGTCACCACGCCGGTGCCGTCGGGCTTGACGCGAACGCGGACGTTGTAGTCCACGACCCGCTTGAGGCCTACCAGAATCTTGCTCACGCCTGGCTCCAAATGAATGTCGAGTGCGAGGGGCCGCCCGCCGGGCAGCGGCGGGGCACGCTAACGGAAGCTCGCCCTGGAGTCAAACCGTCGGCCGCAGCGCATTGCAGGGGTTTTCCCCTTGATTAGGCAGGGAATTCCGTGGATCGGAACGCGCTGCAAAAAACCTCTGGAGCGATTTTCAACAGTCCTCGGGCGATTGGCCCGGAGGGTGCCCGCCAGGGCGGACAGGCACAAAAGCGGGTCGTGGCGCACGCCCCGGCAGGGCTTTGCGTAAACTCACGCCTCCCAAGGATTCATGGACCGGCCCTACATGCCCGACGCACTCGGCTCGCGACTGAAAATTGGCGTGATCGCGCCGGCGAGCAACACCATCGTGCAGCCCGAGTTCGATGCCATGCGGCCGCCGGGCGTCAGCAACCAGATGGCCCGGGTGATGATTCCGGATACGCCGGTGGGCACCGAGGAGGAGTTCAGCAGCATGATGCACGGGGTCCGCGGCGCGCTCGAAGCCACCGTCGACACCGTCATGGCCTGCGCTCCGACCACCGTGATCATGGCCATGACGGCCGAGACCTTCTGGGAGGGCACGCTCGACCCGGCCGGCCTGCAGGCCCACCTGGAATCGCGCACCCATGCCAAGGTGGTGCTCGGCGCACTGGCCTGCCAGGCCGCCATCCAGCGCTATGGCGGCATCCGGCGCATCAGCCTGATCACCCCTTACATGCCTTCCGGCGACGCCCAGGTGCGCCGCTCGTTCAGCGACAACGGCTTCGAGGTGGTGAACCTGCTCGGGCTGAAGTGCAACAGCCCGCTGCTCATGGCCCACGAATCGCCGGAACGGCTGCGGCGGGCGGTGCGCGAGGTGGACGATCCCAGCGTCGAGCTCATCCTGCAGGTGGGAACCAACCTAGCGTTCTCGCGGGTGGCCGCGGAGGCGGAGCGCTGGCTCGGCAAGCCGGTGCTGGCGGTCAACACCTGCACCTACTGGCAGGCACTGCGCAGCAACGGCATCGAGGACAAGCTCGACGGCTTCGGCTCGCTGCTGATGGAGCATTGAAGCACCAGTGCAGGCCGCCAGCGGCGGCAAGATCATGCAAGGCCCCGACACTGTGATGCCGGCCGCAGCGGCCGGCTGTACCGACTGTTATTGAATCGACTCTGGTATCTTCTTCGAGCACTTTCTCAACCATGACTCGACCCATGCGCACCATCCGTCCCGCCTCCGGCCTTGCCAACGTCCGCTACGAGATCCGCGGCGATCTGGCACGGCGCGCCAACGAAATGGAGCGCATGGGCCACGACATCATTCCGCTGAACATCGGCAACCCGGGCGTGTTCGGCTTTCGCACGCCGGAGACCATGCGGCTGGCGATGATCGAGAACCTGAAGGCCAGCGAGGCCTACTGCCACCAGAAGGGAATTTTCCCGGCGCGCGAAGCCGTGGTGATGCAGCAGCAAAGCCGCGGCGTGCGCGGCGTGAGCGCCGATGAAGTCTATATGGGCAACGGCGTCAGCGAGCTGATCGACCTGGTGCTGCGGGCACTGCTGTCCACCGACGATGAGGTGCTGGTGCCGAGCCCGGATTACCCGCTGTGGACGGCGGCCGTGAATCTGAACCGCGGCCGTGCGGTGCATTACCCCTGCCATCCGCACAACGGCTTCGAGCCCGACCCGAAAGACATCGAAGCGCTGATCACCAGCCGCACGCGTGCGATCGTCGTGATCAATCCGAACAACCCGACCGGCGCGGTCTATTCGCGGGCGACGTTGGAAGCCATCGCGCGGATCGCCGAGAAGCATCATCTCGTCGTCTTCTGCGACGAGATCTACGATCAGATTCTGTACGACAACGCCGAGTTCATCCCCATGGCCACGCTGGTGCACGGCACGCTGTGCGCCACGCTCTCGGGGCTTTCCAAGGTCTACCGCGCCTGCGGCTATCGGGTTGGCTGGGTCGTGTTCTCGGGTGAGCTGGAACCTGCGCGCGAGTATTTGCAGGCAGTCGACAAACTCTCGTCGCTGCGTCTGTGCAGCAACGTGCCCGGCCAGTGGGCAGTGCAGACCGCGCTCGGCGGTTATCAAAGCATTCACGAGCTGACGCGCCCGGGCGGCCGGCTGTATCAGTCTCGCCAAGCGATTCTCGACGGCGTTGCGCAAAGCAAGTATCTGCAAGTGCATGCGCCGCGCGGCGCCATCTACGCGTTCGTCGGGATCAAGGACGGCGTGCTGCCCGACTTCTCCGACCGGCAGTTCGCGATGGATCTGCTCGAATACAAGCATGTGCTGCTGGCTCCGGGCACCAGCTTCAATACGCCGTACAAGTCCCATTTCCGCATCACCCTGCTGCCGACCCCGGAAGTCCTGGCCGACGTGTTCCGTCGCATGGAGGAGCTGCTGGACAGCTACGCCGCCGGCTCCGAGCCGGTGGCCCGAGCGCCGGATCTGAAAGTGCTGAAGGGCAGGGGCTGAGGAAGACTCCTTAATCCTGGTCATTCCCGCGCAAGCGGGAATCCATCCGAATCAGCGCATCTACGAAGCGCGAATGCATTCGCACGTGATGCCAACGCCGCGCGATGATACTTTGGCGGTCTGGATTACCGTCATCGCTGCCATTCACTCTTGTCCGTCAACCATCTCCTAGACCAGGGCGTCACGATGCTCACGGCGAGCCGCAGGCTCGCCCACGCGCTGCGGCTCGGCTACGCCCGGCATGCCCAGGGCAAAGGCCAGGCCGTCTGGCAGACGCCTCGGGTTCTGCCGTGGAGCACCTGGCTGCGTCAGCAGCATCTCGAAGCTCGCGCGGTACATTCATCGAAGTCATATGCGTTGACGCCTGCACAGGCGCGCGTCCTGTGGGACGACGTCGTGGGAAGCAGCCGCTTCGCTGCGGAGCTTCTCAACCCATCCAGCGCAGCTCGCCTGGCTGCCCGCAGCTGGCGACGTTTGCAGGACTACCTGATTCCGATTGAGCGCCTGACTGAGTTCGACGCCCCCGAACCCGTGGCGCTGCATGCGTGGTGCGAGGAGTTCACGCAGCGCTGTGCGTCGCTGGATGCAATCGACGAGGCGCGGCTGGCGCACTGGGCTTACAACGACGAGCTCATGCCGGTCGAGCGCCTGGCATTTGCCGGGTTCGACGCCATGCCGCCGTCGATGTCCCGCTTGCTGACTCGCTGGAGCGACGCCGGCTTGGTTGCCGATTCGCAGCAGGAAGTCCGCACCCCGGCGAGCGTAGTGGTCGTTGGCGCTCCCGATCTCGACGAGGAACTGCAACTCGCCGCTTCCTGGGCGCGCGATCATGTGCTGGCCGGCGCAGTCAATGTCGGCGTGATCGTGCCAGACCTGCAGGCGCGACGCGATGAAGTGCAGCGCGTGTTTGAGGATGCGATCGCACCGGGACAACGCCAAACGCACAGCGCAGCTGCTTCGCTGCCGGTGGTGATTGCGGCTCCTGTACCCATGTCCTCGTATCCGCTGGTCGACGCAGCGCTGCTGGTCTTGCGCATGGCAGCCGGGAACGCTTCGAGCCTCGATGCCGGACGCATCCTGCGTTCGCCGTTTCTCACCGGCTCGCAGACAGAACAGGCCCGCCGCGCCATTGCCGACGTGCGACTGCGTGACGAGCAACGCGATCGCTGGGATTGGTTCAGTCTCGAACGTTGGGCGGGGCTGACCGGCAGCGATCAATTGCAGCTGGCGGCACGCAATCTGAACACGCTCCTGCGCGATTTCCACAGTAGTGCGCTACCGAGCGAATGGGCCGAGCGTTTCCACAAAATGTGGGTCGCGATCGGCTGGCCGGGCGAACGCTCGCTGAGCAGCGCCGAACACCAGACGCTGGAGAAATTCCAGTCGGTGCTCGCCGAGTTCGGCGGACTCGATGCCGTGGCCGGCCGCATGAACCTGCGGCGCGCGACCGCGCGACTGCAAGATCTCTTGAGCGATACGCCGTTCGAGCCGGAGACCATCGCCGCAGCTGTCACGGTGATCGATGCCGCGACCAGCGCGGGCATGCAGTTCGATGCCTTGTGGGTTGCCGGCCTGCACGCCGATCGCTGGCCGGCCGCCGTGAATCCGGATCCGCTGATTCCGCTCGAACTGCAGCGCGCCGCGGGCATCCCCGAATCTTCGGCTCCTGCGATCCTGCAACAAGCGACGACACAGCTGCAGCGCTGGATGACCAGTGCGGACTCGCTGGTGCTGAGCTGGCCGCAGCGCGATGGCGACGTCGAACTGATCCGCAGCCCCTTGCTCGACCGGGTGGAGGCGACGGAAACGGTGCTGCCGGCATCGGTCCGCACCCGATCGCTGCGTCGAACCATCTTCGACGCACGTCCGGTGCTCGATGAGATCGTGGACGATCGCGCGCCATCGCTCTCGTTGCAGGCAACCCGGGGAGGGGCCCGAACGCTGGAGCTGCAATCACGCTGTCCTTTCCGGGCACAGGCGGAACTGCGGCTGCGGGCGCAGCCGATCCCTCGGGTGAGCATCGGCGTCGAGCCGGTCGACCGCGGCGCAATTCTGCATCGCGTACTGGAAGATGTGTGGGGTTCACTGCGAACGCAGGAACGTCTGCTGAGCATCGAAGATCAAGCGCTCGAATCGCAGGTGCGCGAATGCGCCCAGCGTCATGCAGCACAGGCGCTGCTGCCGGATACACCGCATCGTCATCGGCTGGCGATGCTGGAGATCGACAGCGTGGTCCTGCAGATCATGCAGCTGCTGCGGCAGGAACGGCTGCGGCCGCCATTCGAGGTTCGACTGGCGGAGACCGCCGAGCAGTACGCCATTGGCGGCCTGTCCATTACGTTGCGGCCGGACCGGATCGATGACCTGGCCGCCGGCGGCGAGCTGCTCATCGACTACAAACTCGGCGCAGCGCACCGGCCACGGGATTGGTTTGACGCGTGGCCAGGCCGTCCGCGTCGCCCGCAGCTGCCGCTGTATGCGCTCGCTCATGCTGACAGGCTAAGGGCTCTGGCTTACGTCGTGCTCGCGCCGGGAGCAGTCGAGTATCGTGGTTGGAGCGATGGAACCGACGTGGGCGCAGGCGTGGTTGCCTACCCCAAAGGCATGCGCATCGACCTGGGCGATCCGGTGGACTGGGAATCGCTGATGCATCACTGGCGCTTCACGCTCACCCGGCTCGCCGAACACTATGTCGCTGGCGACGCGAGCGTGGATCCGCTGCCGCAGGAGTGTGCGACGTGCCACCTGAGCACGCTGTGCCGAATTCACGAACGCGCCATGAACGAGCGTGAAGGCGAGGCGGGCAACGATGACTAGCGACGCAGCAGCACGCGCGGCCGCCCTCGATCCGCAACGTTCGTTCATCGTCCAGGCGCCGGCGGGCTCGGGCAAGACCGAGCTGTTGACCCAGCGCTATCTGCGCCTGCTGGGAACGGTCGAGTATCCGGAGCAGATTCTCGCCATCACGTTCACTCGCAAGGCTGCGGCCGAGATGCGCGCGCGCATTCTCAGTGCTTTGGAGAAGGCGACCGGTGCGCCTCCCGAGTCGCCCCACAAGCGGGCCACCTGGGAACTGGCGCGAGCCGTGCGTGCAGCAGACGATCGATATCAGTGGCGCCTGGCGGAGCAGCCATCGCGGCTGCGTGTCCAAACCATCGATGCACTGAATGCGTCATTGGCACGCCGTCTGCCGATGCTGGCGGCAACCGGCTCGGGCCTGGAGCCGACCGACGATCCCGGGCCGCTGTACGAAGCGGCCGGCAGGCGCTTGATTGAGAGGCTCGGCGATCATAGCGACGTGGCCGCGCAGCTCGAACGACTGATCGTGCATCTGGGCAATCGGGTGGATCGCCTGATCGAGTTGTTGAGCGATCTGTTGGCCAAGCGCGATCAATGGCTGCACCCGGTGGTGCAGGCACGTGCCAGCGACGATCTGCGCGCGACACTGGAAGGAACGTTGCAGCGGGTCATCCGGCGACACCTGGCGATGGTGTGCGAAGGATTGGGCGATGACCGCCGCCGAGAACTGCACGAGCTGCTGCTGTATTCCGCCGGCAATCTGCTGGAAGGCAATGGCCTCGATCCCGCGCGACGTGCAACGTTGGAGCTCTGCATTGGCCGCAATTCGCCGCCCGACACAGCAATCGAAAGCCTCGGCGCATGGCGCGCGATTGCGACGATGCTGTTCAAGAAGGACGGCGAACCGTACAGCGCCGTCAACAAGGGTCACGGCTTTCCCACCACCAACCGCGACATGAAGACGCGGATGCTCGACATCCTGCGCTCGATCGGCTCGGATACGTCGTTGTGCGAACGCCTGCTCGAACTGCACACGCTGCCGGATCCCGCTTACAGCGACGACCAATGGCGAACGCTGCTGGCATTGCTGGAGTTGCTGCCGGCAGCCGTCGCGGAGTTGCAGCTGGTGTTTCAGGCGCACGCCAAAGCCGACTATGTCGAGGTCGCTCTGCGGGCATTGCGCGCGCTGGGTCCTCCGGAAGAGCCAACCGATCTGGCGCTGGCGTTCGACTATCGGCTGCAACACGTCCTGGTCGACGAGTTCCAGGACACCTCCTTCAGTCAGCTCGACCTGCTGGAGCGACTGACGGCAGGCTGGGTCGACGGCGACGGCCGCACGTTGTTCTGCGTCGGCGATCCGATGCAGTCCATCTATCGCTTCCGCCAGGCCGAGGTCGGCCTGTTCATCGGCTTGCAGCAGCACGGCTTGCGCAATATCCGTCTCGAACCGCTGCGGCTCGAGGCCAATTTCCGTTCCACCTCGACACTGGTGAACTGGGTCAATGCCGTCTTCCCGAACGTCCTCGCCGCACGCAACGATGCAGAGCAGGGCGCCGTGCAGTACAGCCCGAGTACAGCGGCGCTGACCAATGAGAGCCTCGGTGTCAGCGTTCATGCCTTTGCCAACGGCGACAAGGAGATCGAAGCGGCGCGCGTGATTGCAATCGTTCGCGAAGAGCTGGAGCGCGATTTGTCGGGAAGCATCGCCGTACTGGTCACAGCACGTAGTCACGTCGACGCGATCGCCCGTGGACTGACGCTGGCAGGCATCGAGTTCCAGGCAGTCGAGATCGAGCAGCTGCAGCAACGCCCGGTGGTCCAGGATCTGATCGCCTTGGCCCGTGCACTGGTGCATCTGGCCGATCGGACTGCCTGGCTGGCGGTGCTACGTGCTCCCTGGTGCGGCCTGGCCCTGGCCGACCTGCATGCGCTCGATGCCGATCCGGATCAGACGGTCGAAGAGGCGATCGCTGCGGCATTGCGATCGCGGCCAGACGATCTGTTCTCAGGCCCGCCGCTCTCGTCGGATGGTCAGACGCGTCTGGCTCGTACTCATGCGGTGCTGAGCGCGGCGCTGATGGAGCGCGGACGGTGGCCGCTGCGGGTGTGGGTCGAACGCACATGGAATGCACTCGGCGGACCCGCGACGCTCACCCGAATCGAGGATCTCGACGACGCGGAAGCGTTCTTCGATCGTTTGGCGGACATCGAGACTACGGGCGATCTGGAAGATGTCGCGCGACTGGAGGACCAGCTGCAAAGGCTGTTCGCCAGCTCGCAGATTCATGGGCAGCCGCGCGTCGAACTCATGACTGTCCACGCCGCCAAGGGCCTCGAGTTCGATACCGTGATTCTTCCCGGACTGCAGCGTCACACTCGCGCCGAAGACCGGGAGCTGCTGCGATGGACGCGCATTGCCGGCACAGATGGCGGAATGGTGCTGGCTCCCATCAAGGCGGAAGGCAGCGAGGGCGATCCGATCTGTCGCTGGATCGAGCTGCTGGAACGCCAGCGCGTGCTGCGTGAGCGAGCTCGCCTGTTGTACGTGGCTGTCACGCGAGCCAAGCGCAATCTGCATCTGCTCGGTACGGTGAAGGCGACTACACGGGACGGAGAAATTTCGATTCAGGAGCCGCGCAAGGGTTCGATGCTGCGGATGTTGTGGAAGGCGGTGGAAACGGTCTTCGATGCAGCAACGCCCGAAGTCGATGCATCGACGGCTTACTCTTCGGTTGCCGCACAGAAGCTGCGCCGGCTGCCTTTGCAATGGGCTGCGCCGGACCTGCCAGCGGTGCTGCAACCGGCGGCAACGCCGATCGTCGACCTGGAGACGCAGCGACCGGTGTTCGACTGGGCCACCGAGACCAGCCGGCATATCGGCACGTTGTTGCATCGAGAGCTCGACCGCCTGTGCCAGCGCGGTGCACAGCCCTCCAGCGAAGAACTGCAGGCGTCGCGTGAGCGCCTGTCCGTCGAGTTGGCCGAGCTCGGCGTTCCGAAGGATCGATGTGCAGCCGCTACGAACCGCGTGATCGTGGCGATAGAACGCACGCTCGGCGACCAGCGCGGTCGTTGGGTGCTCGGTATCGAGGGCGGCATCCGCGAAGCGCAATCCGAGCTTGCGTTGAGCGGGGCAATCGACGGCCGGATCGTACAGGGCGTCATCGACCGCACCTTCGTGGACGAAGCCGGCACACGCTGGATCGTCGACTACAAGACCAGCTCGCACGAAGGCGGCGGGCTCGAAGCCTTCCTCGACGAGGAGGTCAACCGTTATCGCGACCAGCTGGCTCGTTACGCCAGGCTGATGAGCTTGTTCAGGAGCGCGGAGCCGGTGAGGGCGGCGCTGTATTTTCCGTTGCTGCGGGCTTGGCGGGAGGTCGAGGTTTGAGACTTCTTTAGGGTTGCCGAAGGGATTTCTGTGTAGGGGCAACTTTCAAGGGCAGCTTCCACGAGGGCTGCTATTAAGAGCAGCTTCGGTTGACGGTGTTGCGGTTTCGGTCGGGGTGTCTCGTTTCGGGACCGCCGTGAACCCCTCCCTGGGGGCTGCCACAAAAACATCCTGTTTTTGAGGCTCCCGAAACGAGACACCCCGACCGGAACCGCGGCAACTGACAGCTTGGTGGCGCTCGGAAGGATTCCTCGGAGAGATTCCTCGGAAGGGACTTGGAATCGTCAGGGCCGCGCTGATTTACCCGTCACTCCCGCGTAGGCGAGAGTCCATCTGGCTCGGATGGATTCCCGCCTGCGCGGGAATGACCAAGAGTGAATAAGTCAGCCTGTTTCTAGCTCTCCAGCAACATCTTCACCAGATTCGGCATTCCCGCACCCTGGTGCATGCGGTCGCGTTTCAGGTCGGTGCAGGCGTGCATCAGGATGTCCTTGACCTTGTCGGGATAGCCGATGAACTCCTTGCGCACCGACAGGAAGCAGGCGACCACGCCGGAGACGTGTGGCGCGGCCATGCTGGTGCCGCTCATGGCCACGTAGAGATTATTGCGGAGTACGACTTTCGGGTTCGCGCCGGCGCGGCACGAGACGATGCGTTCGCCGGGCGCTACCACGTCAGGCTTGCAGCGACCGTCGGCAGTCGGGCCGCGGGAGCTGAAGTACGAGACGCCGTACAGATGTGGTTTGGATTTGTGGATCGAGCCCACGGCGATGGACTCGTCCAGGTTGGCGGGATCGCCGATGGAGAGGTCGACGTTCAGGCCCACGGCGTCCTCGCCCTGCTGCAGTTCCAGGTAACCCTCGTTGCCGGCGGCCAGCACCACCACCACACCCTGGCGCCACAGCTTGCGCAACTGTTTGCAGATCGGTGTATCGCCGCAGCCGAAGGTTTCGGGATCGAACGCGCCGCCCAGGCTGAGGTTGACGCCGTGGATCACCAGCGAGGAGGCGTTGCGGTTGAGGTCGTAGATGTGATCCAGCGCCTTGATGATCTTGGCGTCGCTGCCGCGGCCGTCGTCGTCCAGCACCTTGTAACTGCGCAGCTTCACGTCGGGGGCGATGGCGGAGATGCCCAGGTTCGGCATCCCGCCGGCGATGATGCCGCAGACGTGCGTGCCGTGACCGTTGCGATCCACGCCGACCTTCGGGCGCTGCTTGGGATCCCATTCCACGACCGGGCCGGGCTTGAGGCAGTCGTAGACATTGGCGATGTTGGAACGCGAGGTGCCGTAGCCGAAATGCGGATGCAGCGGATCGATGCCAGAATCGAGCACCGCCCAGGTGATGCCCTGGCCCTGAGCCTGGTAGCCGCGATGGGCTGTGGCCGCTTGCAGGACATCGATGGATTGATCGAGGAGGGCGCGCTTGCGCGCATTCTGGAAGACACGATATACGGCATCCAGGTGCAGCTCGTTCGATAGCCGCTCGACTTCCGAGCGCGTCAGCTTCGCGGAGACGTAGCCGGACAGCGCTTCGAGATCGATGTCGTCAGCGCTCAGGCGCGGCTTGGAATCACGGATGGCGCGATCGATCCATGCCACGACTTCCCCGCGCACCTCGTCCGCCGAACGCGACTGCGTACCGTCCCATTGATCGCGCAACTCGATCAGCACCGGGTGGCGGTCCTCCTGCGTGCTGTTTTCCATAGTGCTGACCAGGTCGCGCGCGATCGTGAACGGCGCGATCCGCTGGAACAGCTCGCGGTCGATAGCGGCGCGTACCGGGCCACGCACTTCCGACAGGCGCAGGTAGCCGCTGCCCGAATGCGGATCGCGCGGCGAATCGGTGTTCCATTGCACGAAGTCTTCGACGGCAACGCCATTGGTCGACGCATAGTCGCTGGCCAGTCGTTTGTCGGCACACACCGGGTCGAGCGGATCGGCGACGTTCACCCAGCGCTTCACGATCGGCGGCACAGCCAGTCCTTTCTTCTGGCCAGTGATGGTCTTGAGCTGATCCTGCACTTCCTTGAGCCCGAGCGGCGAGCCGATGGTCACGAACAGATCGATCTCGAACTGGTCGGCCGGCAGATTCATCAACGCGTCGTAGGCAATCATCGAACCCTGGCTGTGGGCGATGACGACGAACGGACCGCCGCCGGTGCGCAGCCGCGCCAGCACGCTTTCGCGCATCAGGTCACGCCGCTCCTTGACGAACAGGAACTCATGTACGTCTTTCAGGAAGGCCTTGGTGATGCGGCGGGTGATGAACTCGCGTAGCGGCTTGGGCAGCGGCAGTACGCGGGTGTGATAGTCGGCCGCGCTGAGGTCGGCGCGATCGGTTTGCGGCAGCGCTTGCCGGGCGATGCGTTCCAGCACCTCGCGTTCACGCTTGGATGCATTGGCCGGTACCAGCGGCTCGACGCCTTCGGCCGGATCCGCTAGCGCACGAATCGCCAGGCTGCCTTCTTCGCTGCGGGTGCCGTCCTGGGTAGCGTCCGCCATCTTGCAGGAGGCCTTGGTCGGTTCCGGGTAGAAGATGCGGTTGACCCAGTAGGCGAGGCGACTGCGCTCGCCCAGATTGAAGCCGAACAGCGCCTCGTCCCATTGGCACTTGAGGATCTCGGGAGTCGGCTTGTTGCCGATGCCGTGGACGTAGACGATGGTTCGCGCCCGACCGGCGGTCTCGGCGCCCGTATCCGCTGCGGCAACGTTTCGTGCCGCAAGCTGGGTGCGGCGTGGAGTCCGTTGCGAGGCTGTTTTCGAAGTTGCTTTTTTTCTTCGTGCCGGCGCGCGCTTGCTTGCCACGTGGGTGCTCCCTGATTCTTTTGAGACGACCGCGACAGTGCAGTGTCGCTGCTGCAGCATCTACCGGATGGCTGTATACGGCGGCTAGTGTACTGAAGGCCGAGACCGCCAGGAAACGCTGGGGCGGGATGGATAACCTGCTGATTCCGCCCGAGATCCCGGCCTCTCGCACGGCGGATCAGCGCTTCCGCCGCCCGCCGGCCGGCGAACGTTTCCCGACTCCCGCTGCACCCACTACTACGTTTCGTACGACGGCACTGACGGGGCACTCCACGCTTGCTAAGCGGCAGCGGTGCTGGCAGCTTGTCAACGCCCCAGACCATGAAGCCAGGCGGCACGTTGCCAGAATTGCGTTACGTCTTTCGCAGCGGGGAATGGCGCCATGAACACGATCTCCTCGGACATGTCGGGCAGGGCGTGCGACCGGGTACGACCGGTCGTTGCCGGGCTGGTGCTGGCCTCGCTGCTGCTGGGTTCCCAGGCCACGGCACAAGAACAAGCCGCGGCCTCCGAGCGCAAAGCGGCCGTCCTGAAAATGCACGAGTTCAGTTTCTTCTATCGCAGCCGCGTGGCGCCCCTGTCCTGCAGCGACGTGGAGCGGCGCGTTGCGACCATCATGATGGCACTCGGCGCGAGAGACGACGTCAACGTCAGCGCGACCGGTTGCGAGACCGTGGTGTTGCCGGACGAGCCGCTGGATGCGCGCATGACGCGATCCGATCCATGGCAGAGCGGCTCGGACCCATGGGGAGCCCCTTCGGATCGGTGGGGAACCTCCTCGGATCGATGGCGGACCTCGTCCGATGCATTCCGCAACCGGAACGCCCGCCGCGAGCAGTCCACTCACGTGCGCATCCGCGCCATGCTGCCGATCGAAGTGACGCCCGAAGTGCTGGAGGAGATAAGAAAAGACAAGTCGCGGCGCGAGCTGATATCGCGAGTGACCCGTAATCCCGCCGCCGGTCTCAACGATCCGATCCTGTTCCCGGCGCAGCGCCAGCTGGTCACGCTGTCGAATCGCACGCTCAAGCTCGAACCGCAGGAATGCGAGTTGCTGGAGCAGATGTCGTCGGGCGTGTTCCGGGAGCTGAACATGCGCGTGGTTCGCAGCACCAGCTGCGATCGGGATCAGATCGGGCACACGCCTCCACAGGCCGTCGTGGAGACGCTCATGCCCATATTCGAGAAGAGCCCACCGGCCCCGGCTGTCGGCAGCGGCGAGCCCGATCCGAGTGCGCCGGCCGCTTCCGAAACACCGCCTTCCGAGCCTGCGCCCGGAACGCCGCCCCGCTAGACGCGGCTACATCGTGCCGGCGATCGAGAACGGCCGCCGTCCCTGCTCGTCGGCCGGTCCGAGATACTGCAGCGTATCGCTGATCGACTTCGGCGCTTCGGGTCGCGTTGCCACCACGCCCTCGACCACGTAGCTGCGATCCGGCTTCAGCCGTACCGCGCCGACGATCTCCAGCGGCCCGCCGAGATCGGACAGCATCCCGACCATTTCACCCTCGGTCGGCTCGCCGTCGAAGGTCACCTTGTAGCTGCCCAGGTTCGCCGGCCGGCGCGCCGGCCCGGTCAGATCGACGGTCTCGAGCGTGCCTTCGGCCTGGGTGGGCCAGCCGTTTTCGAGCGTCAGGGACGCCAGCTTGAGATTGATCGTGCCGGTCCAGCCGCCAGGAACGGCCGCAGGGGGCAACGCCGAGAGGGGGAGCGAAGCCGTGGCCTGGTCGAAACGGACGCGGCCCGAAGTCAGCGTGACAGTGGTCTGCGCAAAGCCGTCGCTGCGCTTGATCTCTACATCCGCTTCGACGCGCGCGAGGAACAGCGGCAGTACGTGCAGGTTCCAGCGTGCGCTGCCCAGCGAAATGTTGCCTGCTTGCAGAAGCTGCGCGCTGCCGCGCCACACGGTGCCTTCGACGCCCGCAGCACTGATGGCAGGCGCAAGGCGCGACACGAGCACGTTGGCCGGCAAGGTTGTCAGCGCGAACACCACGTAGGCGAGGATGCCCAACGCGGCCAGCGGCCAGATACGTTTCATTTGATCGTTGCGGCCGTGTCAGCTGCTGGCGCGGTTCAGGACCAGGCTGGCGTTCACCAGTCCGGGCTGTCCGGTGCGGTCGATGGTGGCTGATTCGATGCTGACCGAGTGCGCCTGCTGCAGGTTGCCGAGGCATTTCACCAGGACGTCGAAGGACGCCGCTTCCAGGCGCACGCGAATACCGGTTTCGCCGTTCGGCGTCTGGCCGGTCAACGAAGTGCCAAGGCCGCACTCGCGCGCCGTGCGATCGACCAGCACGACCAGCGATTCGCCGGCCGGCGCCGTGGATACCGGTTGATTCGCACCGAGCGTCTGCACCTCACCAACGACGCTGCGCAGCCACGCGAGATCCGCTTGCTTGCGTGCGACACGCTCGCTGCTGTCGTTCAGCGCCTTGTAGAACGGGCCGAGCGCCAGCGTGTAGATCGCGACCAGCACGACCAGCACGCTGCCGACGGCGACCATCACGCGCTCGCGGGGATTGAGGGAGAAGAACCAGCTCTTCAGATTCTGCAGCAGTGCGTCCATGCCTCAGGCTCCCGATTGCTTGAGCTTCAGCCGGCCTTCGATCTTCGAGTCGCGCGGATTGGCTGACTGGATCTCAGTGGTATAGCCGCGCTCGCTGGCCACGTGCTGAATCTTGTCCAGCGCATCCACCGTGGGCGCCAGCACCCGCAGGTCGGTGGTCTTGTCGCGATAGGAGAGTGCTTCGATGTTGGTGCCGGGCGCCTGTGCCAGGGCTTCTCCCAAGGCGCCCAGCGTCGCGATCACACCGTCAGTGGGGCCACCGCCGCGCAGTGCGTTGAGGCGCATTTCAACCTGCTTGCGTGCGCTGCCCGGGGCTGGCACCGGCGCTCCGGGCATGGCCTGCTGAAACAGCTGGGTGATCTCGCCATCGAGCCGGGCTTCGGTGCGCTGCAGATCGAAGTACTGGAATACCTTGAACCCGGCATGCAACAGCAGGAACGCCACGGCGAGCAGGGCGGCGTAGCGCCAGGGCTGGAAGGAAACGTTGAGCCGGGTCTTGGCGGCGTAACGCCCTTGCAGCAGGTTGATGGGCGGACTTTGCAGTGCATTTGCTGCGAGCAGCGCCAGCGGTCCGTCCGGCAGCAGCTTCAGCTGCAGGCTGGCAGTGAATTCGCGCAGGCCTTCGAACAGGTCGCGCTCGCGTTCATAGACATCTTCGGTCAGGTAGATGGTGACGTGCTCACGCGCATCCTCGCCATCAGCGAGTGCTAGTTGCAGCGCCTCGATCAGCGGTTCGACATCGAGCACGGCGCCGGGAGAGTTTTCACGTCGGACGTAGACGCGCGCACCGTCGATCAGCAACGTTACGCCGTTCGGCGTGATCGGCAATGCAGAGGTTTCCGCGTAAATGGCTTCCGCATACAGGCCGGCTTCGCGCAATGACGTTTGCCAGCGTGTCATCAGTTCGTGGGAGACCGCGGCGACCGGCGTGCCCGGGCGATCCTCGCGACGACCTACGGCGAAGTGCAGATCTTCGACGTCGGTGGCCATCTGCTCTTCGAGCGCAAACGGCACGACCTGCAGCAGCTTGGCGCCGCTCTTGAGCGGCAGCACCGGCTCGGCCAGATACACGTCGGTGCCGGGAACGAACACCACGACCTTGCGTCCGCCGGCCAACGCCGCCGCATTCACCAACGGACCGGACTGGAGGTTGCCCTGGCGCGCGCCATTGCCTTCCACGACGAGCCATTCGGCTTCGTGTATGGCGGTGTCCGACGCACCTGGGGTTTGATCCGTCGCTGCGGCCGGCGTGGACGCGGATTTGAATCGGATGACCAGAGCTTGCGTCATCAGGCGCTTCCGAAGCTTCTTAGAATGGGACGCACGAGATTGGAGCCGTTCGCGCGATACAACAGACTGTACAGGGTGAACTGGGTAGTGCCAATAGTGACCCAGATGGTGGCGCGGAAGTACGAACTGTCCTCGCCGTACACCTTGTTGCCGCCGCTGCCGGCCAGCTGCTGCTTCTGCTCGGGAGTCAGGCGGCTTTCGAATTCCTGCAGACTGGGATAGCAGCGCTGCTTGCGCAACTCGGCGGTGTTGTCCTTGGCCGGCGTGAATTCGCGCTGCCCGGTGGTCAGCGAATCGAGCACCTCCGGCGGCGCCGTGCACAGGTTGATGGGCGTGTTGGCGGGCAGGGCGGTGACGAACGGTTCCAGTCTTTGATAGCGCTCGCGATCGAAGCCGGCTACCGCGAGCAACTCGCTGCTACGCGTGATGCGCATGTTCGGCGGCCGGTAGGCCGGCGACAGCGAGGTGTAGACGTTGTCTTCGGCGCCGTCGGGAAATCCCGGCTCGATGTCGGTATCCATCCAGTCGACGATCAGGTCCGCCCATTTGTCCTCGAGCTCGAGGATCTGCAGCAGGTTCTTGAAGCGCTGCACCGCCGCTTCGTCCTTCACCAGCACATTGTTCTCCAGCTTCACCAGGCTGTTCAGGTTGAAGCGGCCCTGCATGTCCTCGAGCTGGCCGGCCACTTCGCCGCCGTCCACCGGAATGGGCGGGATGGGGGTGGCCCAGGCCTCGGTGAAGTCGTCGGTCCTGGAGCCGCCCATCTTGTCCTTGCGCAGGATGTCGGCTGCCCACGCTTCCGCGCCCATGGCAACCTCGAAACCCTGGTCGAGCGAGAACAGGGTGGCGCTGCGGCGCTGGTCGAGATAGCCCTTGAAGCCGACGCTGACCGCGAGAATGGTCGCCAGCGCGACGATCAGCACCGCGGTGATCAGGGCCACGCCGCGCTGCCGCTTCATCCGGACACCTCGACCAGGCGCGTGATCTTGCCCCAGTCCTCCAGCTCCAGCGTGATCTCCACGGCCAGCGGCCGCACGAAACTGCTGTCGCGGCCGGAGTAGCCCAGCGGCGGCCATTGTTCCTTCCAGTCGCGATCGGCGCCCATGAAACGCAGGCTGACGCTCTTCACGTGATCCAGCAGCATGACCTGGGTCGGCTGCTCGGTCATGGTGCGATCGAGTACCGGCCAGTAGTCGCGGAACAGCTTTTGCTCCTGCACCCGATACGAGACGCGCTGCAACGTGGGGCGCGGCACACCGGCGGGATTGCTCCAGCCCGAACGCGTGAGCTCGGCCAGCACCTCGTTTTTCTCCCGGGCAAGCAGAGCAGGTGAGAGCTCGCTGCCAAGCGGTTCACGCACCGCTCGCGGCTCCAGCGTGGCGAAGTCCTGTCCCATTCGCATCACCGCGGCTTGAATGGCTCGCGTGCGTTTGGCGTTGTCCTCGATGCGTTCGCTCTGGGTCGTCAGCTCGTTGTAGCCCGTCATGGCCAGCATGCCGACGACCACGAAGATCGCAACCGCGATCAACACCTCCAGCAGCGTGAAGCCGGCGGAGCGACGAAGCGCATGGTGGCTGCGAGCGGACGTCATTGGTTCGGTTCCGAAGACGGCTCTTCGCCCGGCGGTATATCAGTCTGCGGTGGCGGATTTTCCTCCGGCTGATTGCGCGGCGGCGGATTGTTTCCCTCGTTGCCGTTGTTCTGGCCGCCGTTGCGGCCGCCGCCTTGTTGCTCGGCCTCGCTGCCCTGCCACAACACCAGCGTCGTGCCGGGCTGCGCGATCGCCGTTCCGTAGAAACCAGTAACCGAGGCCAGCGAGGATTTCTCGTCGCCATCCGCGAGGCGCACGCTGACATCGATGCGCCGCACACTCTCCAGCGGCGTCTGCGTCACTTTCATGGTCCAGCGCCAGCGACGATCGGCCATCTCGATCTCGTCGCTGGTCTCGTCCACCTTCGGCATCTGCGGTTCCAGCCGTGTCTTGGTCAACTGGTTCATCGCGACCCAGTGGGCGAGAGTCTTGTCGCGCAGATAGCTGCCGTTGCTGGCCGTCTGGCTGACCGCTTCGATCACGCCGAGCATGCCCAGCGACACGATGATCAGCGCCGCCAGCACCTCGATGAGCGTGAAACCCTGCTGCGCGGAACGTGTATCAGCGCCGCGCATTGAGGGCTCGCTTGTCGTTCTCTTCTTCTTCGGGTGGTTTGGTTTGCGCGATCACCTGCCACGGCTCGTTGCCGGTGCGCCGCTCCAGGCGCAGGTCGTTGTCCGGCTGTCCGACCAGGCGCCACAGCGCCTCGGCATCGTCGCGCTCGATGCGCAGTTCGAAAGGCATGATCTCGCCGCTCGCCAGCACCATGACCTGCGGCGGGTATTTCTTCTGCGAGTCCTTGTCGCTGCGGTCGACGACGTCGGGCTTGAGCACCACTTCGCGCGACTCCAGCCACATGCGGAACCGCAGACCCTCGGGCAACTCGCGTGTGGCGAACAGCTTGTCGCCCTCGATCGGCACCCAGGTCAGATTGCGGCCGTCGTAGTGCAGGAACTCGTAGCCTTCCGCCGAGACGAACATGCCGGTATCCAGCCCCTGCAGCTCGGATTCCTCGCTCGCCTGCCGCAGCACCGCCCACAGCCGTCGCATCTGGTCTTCGGCCTGGCTGTCGCGACCCAGCACGCCCATGGACAGCGTGGCCGCCGACACGATGACCCCGATCACCACGATGACGACCAGGATCTCCATGAGAGTGAAGCCGGCGGCATGACGGCGCGCAGTCACGGTATCACCGCTCGCAGGTCACTCGATGCTCCAATTGCCGATGTCGGCATTGATGCCTTCACCGCCTTCCTGGTTGTCGGCGCCCAGCGTGAACAGGTCGTAGTCGCCGTGCTGTCCCGGGCTCTGGTAGTGGTAATCGTTGCCCCAGGGATCCTTGCGCAGGCCGCTGATGTAGCCGCCTTCGCGCCAGTTGCGGATGGAGGTGTCGCCGGGCTTGGCGACCAGCGCGCCCAGGCCCTGGTCGGTCGTGGGGTATTTGAAGTTGTCGAGGCGGAACAGGTTCAGCGCGGTCTCGTAGGAGCGGATGTCCTGCTTGGCCTTGGCGATCTGCGCATCGTCGATGCGCTTGATGACGTTCGGCGCCACCAGTGCGGCCAGGATGCCCAGAATCACCACCACCACCATGATCTCGATCAGCGTGAAGCCGCGGGCCCGGCCAGCTTCGAGGATGCGGGCGCGCTGCCGATCACGCAGCTGGATAACGAAGCTCGTAGACATCTGAGTTGAAGTTCCTTTTACGAAGGGGCCGGGCTCACCGGCGATGCGGCTAGAATGCTCAAGTTCGAAGGCTTTGCCGTGACGGTTGCAAGACATGCCCGCCGGCCACTGTCGGCCATAGGCTGTGCCGGCCGCAGGCCACCGGATCATAACAAAGCACTATGAAGCTCGAAGTGACCTGAAGAAGTATCGCCGCAAGTATCCCCCATGAGCGAAGGTCTGCTGCCGGCGACAGTTCACGGATCGCCGCGGTCCATCGGCCGCGACCAGGCGGTCTGGCTGCTTGGACTGATCTGCGCAGCGTCGGTTCTGCTGGCGCTGGGCGGACAGACCGCCCGCCTTGCGCTGCGTTACGAGCGCAGTGCGGTCCTGGCTGGCGAATACTGGCGCCTCATCACCGGGCACCTGGTCCACGGCAGCCCTGCGCATCTCCTATTAAATATGGCGGGTCTGGGCCTGATCGCGGGGCTGTTCCCGCGCGACTACTCCCTGGGGCAATGGCTGCTCATCCTGTTGCTGAGCGTGGCGGCCATCGACGCCGGACTTGTTCTTTTTGAGCCACAACTGGACTGGTACGTGGGCCTGTCGGGGGTACTGCACGGGGCCCTGGCGGCCGGTGCAATCGGCTGGTGGCGGCATGAAACAAAGCCCCTGGCGGCCGCGCTGACCCTGGTGTTGCTGGGCAAACTCGCCTGGGAGCAGCTGCACGGGGCGCTGCCACTTTCGGGCGACATGCCGGTAATCGTGAACGCCCATCTGTATGGCGCCATGGGTGGTGCGGCCGCAGGACTCGGAATCTGGCTCAAAGCGCAAGACTGGTCTGGGCGATCTCGACCGCTATAATCGCGCGCCGTTGAACCGACAGGATTTGAGGAATGGCCTTCGCGTTGGTGTTTCCCGGACAAGGCTCGCAGTCCATTGGCATGCTGAGCGCCCTGGCGAGCGATGAGCCGCTGGTGCTCGAAACGTTTGCTGAAGCCTCCGCAGCGCTCGGCTACGACCTGTGGAAACTGTGCCAGGAAGGCCCCGAGGAACTGCTCGGCAGCACCGAACGCACCCAACCCGCCATGCTGACCGCCGGCATCGCCACCTGGCGCGTCTGGCGCAAGCACGGCGGCCCCATGCCAACGGCGATGGCCGGGCACAGCCTCGGCGAATATTCGGCGCTGGTCGCCACCGGTGCGATCGACTTCAAGACAGCCGTTGCGCTGGTGCAGTTTCGCGGACAGGCGATGCAGGCAGCGGTGCCGGCCGGGCAGGGCGCGATGGCGGCCATCCTCGGTGCTGACGATGCCGATGTCGAAGCTGCCTGCCGCGAAGCCGCGCAGGGCGACGTCGTGCAGCCTGCCAACTTCAACTCGCCCGGACAGATCGTCATCGCGGGTTCGGCTGCGGCGGTCGACCGCGCCATCGAGCTGCTCAAGGCCAAAGGCGCCAAGCGCGCCATCAAGCTGCCGGTGAGCGTTCCTTCGCACAGCGCGTTGATGGCCCCCGCTGCGGAAAAGCTGGCGCAGCGGCTGAGTGAGACCAAGATCGATCAGCCCACCGTGCGCGACATCTATACCGTCGACGTACGCAAGCACGGCGACGTAGCGAGCATTCGCGAAGCGCTGGTGCAGCAGTTGGTCAAACCCGTGCGCTGGACCGAGACGATTCAGGCCATCGTCGCCGGCGGCGCGCGCGTCGTGATCGAATGCGGACCCGGCCGCGTGCTGACGGGACTGAATCGCCGCATCGAGAAGAACAAGGAGATCGCCATGCTGGCGATCGAGGACAGCGCCTCGCTCCAGCAGGCGTTGCAGGCAGTGCAGGTGCAATCATGAACGAAGCGACCCAGAACATCGCGCTGGTCACCGGCGCCTCCCGCGGCATCGGCAAGGCCATCGCGGCCGAGCTCGCGCGGCGCGGCATGACGGTGATCGGCACTGCGACCAGCGAAAGCGGCGCGCAGGGCATCACTCAATGGCTGAGCGAAGGCGGCTTCAAGGGCCGCGGCACGGTGCTCAATGTCACCAGCCAGGAATCGGTCGACGCGCTGCTCAAGGACATCGAAGCGAAGGAAGGCTCGCCCACGGTGCTGGTGAACAATGCAGGCATCACGCGCGACAACCTGTTGCTGCGCATGAAGCCGGAAGAGTGGGACGAGATCATGAACACCAATCTCGCCTCGGTCTTCCGCCTCTCCAAGGCGGTGCTGCGTCCAATGATGAAGGCGCGCCGCGGCCGCATCATCAACATCGCTTCGGTGGTGGGTGTGATGGGCAACGCCGGCCAGACCAACTACGCAGCGGCGAAGGCCGGCATCATCGGCTTCTCCAAGTCGCTGGCGCGCGAGGTCGGTTCCCGCAACATCACCGTGAACGTCGTCGCCCCGGGTTTCATCGCCACCGACATGACGGCGCAGCTTGCGGCGGAACAGCAACAACAGCTGCTCGCCCAGGTCGCGTTGGGACGCCTCGGCGCACCGGAAGACATCGCGCACGCGGTGGCCTTTCTCGCATCGTCACAGGCCGGTTACATCACCGGCGAGACGCTGCACGTCAACGGCGGCATGTACATGCTTTAGCACGGCCCAAGCCGTTGTTATTCATCGCTTTCATAAAAGTTGGCCGCTTCAGTCACTTAACTTAGAATACGCCCCCCGCGACCCTCCCAACGAAATATAAGGGTCGGTCTTTTCGGAAGGGTTCAAGCAGTCTCACAGAGGACTCGTACAGCAATGAGCAGTATCGAACAGCAGGTTAAAGCCATCGTCGCCGAGCAGTTGGGCGTCAAAGAGGAAGAAGTCACCAACGACGCTTCCTTCGTCGACGATCTGGGCGCGGACTCCCTCGACACGGTCGAGCTGGTCATGGCGCTGGAAGAGGAATTCGAAACCGAGATTCCGGACGAGGATGCCGAGAAGATCACTACTGTGCAGCAGGCTATCGACTACATCACCGAACGCCGCGCGCAGACCTGAAGAACGCCGCGCGGACCCACAGCGTTCGCGCGTTGTCTTAATTGTTGTGCCGAGCATGCCATGGATGGCCTGCGGCAAATTCCTTTGAGCAATTCCCTTTTTTCACCTTGAGGTAAGCGCTTGTCCAAGCGACGCGTCGTCATCACGGGTCTGGGCATCATCTCGCCGGTCGGCAGCACGGTGGAGGGCGCGTGGCAGAACGTTCTCGCCGGCAAGAGCGGCATCAAGCCCATCGCGACCTTCGACGTCAGCGCATTCCCGGTGCGCTTCCACGGTCCGGTAGCGGACTTCAATGCCGAGAAATATCTGCCGGCGAAAGACCTGCGGCGCATGGATCCGTTCATGCACTACGGCTTTGGCGCCGCCGCGGAGGCCATCAAGGATTCGGGCATCGAGGTGACGCCGGCCAATTCGCCGCGCATCGGTGTTGCAATGGGCGCGGGCATCGGCGGCCTGCACACCATCGAAGAGAACTACGAGAAGTACCTCGAGACGCGCACCCCCAAGAAGATTTCGCCGTTCTTCGTGCCCGGCAGCATCATCAACATGATCTCCGGCCATGTCTCCATCCAGTTCAAGCTCACCGGTCCGAACATCGCGACCGTCACGGCCTGCACCACGTCCACGCATGCAATCGGTCTGGCTGCACGCCTGATCCAGTACGGCGATGCAGACGCGATGATTGCCGGCGCCGGTGAAATGGCGACTACGCCGCTCGGTCTCGGCAGCTTCTGCCAGGCGCGCGCGCTGTCGACCCGTAACGACGATCCGCAGGCGGCCAGCCGTCCGTGGGACCGCGATCGCGACGGTTTCGTCCTGTCGGACGGCGCCGGCGCCATGATGTTGGAAGAGTACGAGCACGCCAAGGCTCGCGGCGCACGCATCTATGCGGAGCTGGTCGGCTTCGGCATGAGCGGCGATGCTTACCACATCACCGCGCCGTCGGAGAACGGCGAGGGCGCGCGCCTTGCAATGGCTAACGCGCTGAACGACGCCAAGCTCAATCCGAACGAAGTGCAGTACGTCAACGCTCACGCCACGTCCACCGAACTGGGCGACTTGGCCGAGACGCTGGCGATGAAGCGCTGCTTCGGCGATCACGCGGCCAAGCTGGCCATCAGCTCGACCAAGTCCATGACCGGCCACCTGCTCGGCGCCGCCGGCGTGGTGGAGGCGATCCTCTCGGTGCTGTCCATCCGCGACCAGGTCGCACCGCCGACCATCAACCTGGACAATCCGGGCGAAGGCTGCGATCTGGACTATGTGCCGAAGACCGCGCGCCAGATGCCGATCACGGTCGCTCTGTCCAACTCGTTCGGCTTCGGCGGCACCAACGGCACGTTGATCTTCCGCAAGCTCGATTGAGCTTCCGCCCATGACGACCGGTCCGGCGGTTCGGCCTGTCACAGTCTCGCCGTCGGATCTCTTGGCGCTGCATGCCGGGCGCCCTGAGCGTTATCCCGCCCTGTTCGAAAGCGCCGCCACGGCCGAGGCCATCGGCCGCTTCGACATCCTTTTCGCGTTTCCCGGCGCTCGCCTGACGCTCGATGGCGATGGCAGGTTGTCTGCCGATGCCGGTATCGACACGCAGGGCTCCTTCCTGCAGGCGCTCGATCAATGGTGGCTTCAGGAACGATCCGCGGCCGAAGCGTCGAGCCTGCCGTTCAGCGGTGGCTGGCTGGTGTATCTCGGTTACGAGCTGGCCGGACAGATCGAACCGCGTTTGCAGCTGCCGCCGGGACCCGGGCCGATGGCGCAGGCGGTGCGCATCCCGGCGGCGCTGATTCACGAGCGTTCAAGTGGCCAGGGATGGATCGTGGCCGAGCGCGAGTCGGAGTCGCTCATCGCGCAGATCGAATCGGATCTGACACAGGTTCGCGGGACTGTCTCGACGCCACCGGCTTTGCTGAAGGCGGGCATCGAAGAAGATCCACCGCAGGACTATCTCGCAGCCGTGGAGCGCGCGCTCGAATACATCGCCGCTGGTGATGTCTACCAGGCAAATCTCTCGCGTGGCTGGCGTGCGCGTCTGAATCCGGACGTTCAACCTTTCCATCTGTATCAGCGCCTGCGGCAGACCAATCCTGGACCGTTCTGCGCGCTCGCGGTTCTGCAGGGGCTGGCGATCGTGAGCTCGTCACCGGAGCGGCTGATTTCAGTGAAAGACCGCTGGGCGGCAACGCGGCCGATCGCCGGTACCCGTCCGCGCGGTGCGGATTCGATCTCCGATCAGGATCTGGCGCGTGAGCTGCATGGCCATCCCAAGGAACGCGCCGAGCACGTCATGCTGATCGACCTCGAGCGCAACGATCTGGGGCGGGTCTGCGAGGCCGGCACCGTCGAGGTCGATGAGTTCATGATCATCGAGTCGTATGCGCACGTGCATCACATCGTTTCCAACGTGCGCGGCCGCCTACGGGCCGATGTAACGCCAGGACAGGCACTAGCGGCGGTTTTCCCCGGGGGCACCATCACCGGCTGTCCCAAGGTGCGCTGCATGGAAATCATCGCCGAGCTCGAACGCACGCCGCGAGGCGCCTACACTGGATCGCTGGGGTATCTCAACCGCGATGGCAGCATGGATTTCAATATCCTGATCCGCTCGCTGGAGGTCCGCGGCGATGCCATTTCGCTGCGGACCGGCGCCGGCATCGTTGCCGATTCAATACCGGCACGCGAGCTGGAAGAGTCCCGCGCCAAAGCGCGCGGCGTGTTGAATGCCCTCGGTGAGGTGCAGACATGACAGCGCTGAGGACGCTCGTGAATGGCATTGCTCCGGCCGACGCGACGCAGGCCGTCGCTGCCAACGATCGCGGCTTGAGTTATGGCGACGGCCTGTTCGAGACCATGCTGCTTCGTGACGGCAGCGTGCGCTTCCTGTCATCGCACCTGTCGCGTCTGCAATCGGGATGTCGCCGACTCGGCATCGACTATCCGGAAACCGCGCTGGCTACGGATATAGCGCAGGTCAGCGCCGCGGCACTAGAAGGGGTGCTGAAGATCATTCTTACCCGAGGCGCGGGCGGGAGAGGGTACCGACCGGTTGAGAACGCGCAAAGCACACGCATCGTTTCTCTGCATCCTGTGCCGGCCGCGACTGCGGCAATCACCGCTCGCTGGTGCGAGCTGCGCCTGAGCCGCAATCCAGCCCTGGCCGGCATGAAACATCTCAATCGTCTCGAACAGGTGCTGGCACAGCGCGAATGGAACGATGAGCACATCGGCGAAGGGCTGATGCTCGACACCGAAGGCGAACTGGTCGGCGGCACGGCCAGCAACGTGTTCATCGTGCGCCAAGGCGTGCTGCTGACGCCTGATCTTAGATTTTGCGGCGTGCGTGGCGTGATGCGCGAGCAGGTGCTCAAGGCTGCCGCGAAGCTCGGGCTGCAAAGCAGCGAAGAACCGCTGTGGCCACACGATCTCGACGCCGCCTCCGAGGTGTTCGTCACCAACGCCGTACGCGGCATTCGTTCGGTGACGGCGCTCGATGAGCATCGCTGGTCCGCTGGTTCGATCGCGCAGCGATTGCGCGCGGCTCTAGGACTGTAATGCGTCGCCCCCTTCGCATCCTGCTGATTCTTGCGCTGGTAATAGCGGCAGCCGCGGTCTTTGCTGTCTGGCAGGCTAACGTCTGGCTGCAAAAGCCCATCGCGCAGCTGCAACAGCCGTTCGTTTTCGAAGTTCCGCGTGGTGCTTCGGTACGTTCCGTCGCCGAGGACCTGAATCAGCGCGGACTGCTGGAACAACCGCTGGTCTGGATCGCGTGGGCGCGCATGACCCGTCAAACGACCGGACTGAAGGCCGGCGAATACGAACTCATGCCGGGTCAGACGCCCAAAGGACTGCTGCAACAGCTGAGCACCGGGCAGGTGCTGCTGCACAGTATTACCTTCATCGAAGGCTCTACGTTTGCAGACATCCGCAAACTTCTGAAGGCCAACGACGCGGTGCAGCCGAAGCTCGCGGACGCCGATGGGGACGCGATCATGCGCGAGCTGGGCGAGCCAGGCATGCATCCTGAAGGACAATTTTTCCCGGATACTTATCACTTCCCGCGCGGCATCACCGACATCGAAGTGCTGGCGATGGCGCATCGACGGATGAAGGCGGAGCTGGAGGCAAACTGGGTCTCGCGCGCGCCCGACCTGCCGCTCGCTACCCCGTACGAGGCCCTGATCCTTGCCTCCATCGTCGAGAAGGAAACGGCGCTGGAAAGCGAGCGGCCGATCATTGCCGGCGTGTTCATCGAGCGGCTACGCCGAGGCATGCGGCTGCAAACCGATCCCACCGTCATCTACGGCATCGGCAGCAACTACGACGGCAATATCCGCCGCTCGGACCTGACCCGCGACACGCCTTACAACACCTACACACGCTCGGGCTTGCCGCCGACGCCGATTGCGCTGCCGGGCCTGGAGTCGTTGCGCGCGGCTACCCAGCCGAAAGTGACGGGCGCGATCTTCTTCGTCGCCACCGGCAAGGGCGACGGCAGCCATTTCTTCTCCCGCACGCTCGCCGAACACGAGGCCGCTGTGCAACGATACCTGCGACAGCTGCGGCAGCAATCGGGGTCATGACGGTTCACATGGCGCACGGAAAGTTCATCACCATCGAAGGCGGGGAGGGCGTCGGCAAGTCGACGCAGCTCACCATCCTGCGCGAATGGCTGAGCAAATCCGGTCGTGAAGTTGTTTTCACACGCGAGCCGGGAGGCACGGCGAGAGCCGAACGCATCCGCGAGCTGCTGCTGGAGCAGACTGAGGAGCCGATGCCGGCGGTGTGCGAGCTGCTGTTGATGTTCGCTGCCCGCGCCACACATATCGAGAACGTGATCCGGCCGGCTTTGGCACGCGGCGCCTGGGTCGTGTGCGACCGGTTTACCGACGCCACCTATGCGTACCAGGGCGGCGGGCGCGGGATGGATACGACGCAGATCGAGGTTCTCGAGCAACTGGTACAGAAGGACCTACGACCCGATCTGACGTTGCTGCTGGATGCGCCACTCGATCTGTCGTCCGCAAGAGCGCAAGGACGCAACCACGCCACCGGCTCGACCGATCGTTTCGAACGCGAGCAGCGCGATTTCTTCGAACGAGTGCGCGGTGTGTATCTGGCGCGCGCTCGGACTGAACCGCAACGCTTTGCGATCATCGATGCCTCGGGCGACCGGGATGCGGTGGCCGCCGCCATTCGTGCTGCAATAGAAACGCGTCTGCAATGAAATCCTGATGGCTGAAGAATCGACCAATTCCATCCCCGCGCCGCGGCTGCTGCCCTGGCACGATGCCGCCGTAGCACAGTTGCAATCCGCCTGGGGCTCGAAGCGCCTGTCACACGCGCTGCTGCTGCAGGGTCAGGACGGACTGGGCAAACGCGAACTGGCGGCATGGCTCGCCGCAGCCGTCCTGTGCGAGAAATCCACAACGACGCTCGAACACTGTGGCCAATGCGCCAGCTGCGCACTGCTCGCGGCGGGTTCGCACCCGGACCTGGTCTGGGTCGCCCCGGAAGAGGACAAGCAGCAGATCTCCGTCGACCAGATCCGCGCCGCGACCGAAAAGTTGACCAAGACCAGCTACCGGCAGGGCTACAAGATCGCCATCGTCGAGCCGGCGCACCAGATGACCGGCAGCGCCGCCAACGGTCTGCTCAAGACACTGGAAGAACCGACGCCGCAAAGCCTGCTGGTCCTGCTCACCTCCCGGCCGTCGTCGCTGCTGCCGACCGTGCGCAGCCGCTGTTTGAAAGTCGCGGTGAAGCGTCCGTCCCGCGAACAGGCATTGCGCTGGCTGCAAGCCGAAACCGGAACGGCGGTCGAGCCGCAATTGCTGGAATTCACCGGCGATGCGCCGTTACGCGCGTTGGATTTCGCCCGCGGCGGGTTCGGCGAACTCAACGACAGCATGCAGCGCTCGCTGGGTCAGCTGCTGGCTGGCCAGAGCGACGTGACCCAGGTCGCCACCGAATGGGCCAAGAGCGCCTTGCCGGAGCGGCTGACCTGGCTGGACCTGTGGCTGATGTCGGCGGCGCGCTCGGCACTTGGCGGAAGTGCCGAGCTGTTCACGTTCCCCGCGAGATCTGCGCACTTGCCAAGCCTGTCGCGGACGTTGAACATAAGTGCGCTTTACGCCATGGTGGATCGCCTGCGTGCGCTCAAGGCGCAACTGGCCCGCACGGCGCTGCAGCGCGAGCTGGCGATCGAATCCTGGCTCATCGCCCTGCTGCAGACCCTGGGGCCGACGTCGGCAGCCCATCGCTAACGGCCCAAGAAGTGTCTGCACGGGGTAAGGACTCGAGATGGTGATGCGTCAACCAAGCAGCAAGCCGGGATTGCTCACCCTAACGATCAAGGACAAAAGCGCCTTGTATCTCGCCTACATGCCCTTCGTGAAGAACGGTGGCCTGTTCATTCCCACCAACAGCAATTACCGCCTGGGCGACGAAGTGTTCATGCTGCTGAACCTGATGGGCGAGGACGAAAAGCTGCCCGTGGCAGGCCGCGTGATCTGGATGACGCCGAAGGGCGCGCAGGGCAAACGCACCGCCGGCATCGGCGTGCAGTTCAGCGAGCAGGATCGCGGCAACACCCAGCGCAAGATCGAGAGCTATCTGGCCGGTGCGCTGGGCGGGGACAAGCCGACGCACACCATGTGAGCCGAAGCCCCTTTAAAAGGGGTGCTGGCGTGGCTTCCTTTCGAGTTTCAACCGCTGCCGTACGGCGCGCCGGTGCAGCAGCCGCGCAGTAAGCTACTTCTTTGCGATATCGGTGGCGACCAGGCCGTCTTTCAACACGGACGCATGGAAGCCGCGCTCGGAAAGGATGTACGCGCCCGCCGAGCTGCGCCGCCCGGTGTCGCAGCACACGACGTAGTGCGCGTTGCGGTCCAGCGACTTCAGCTTCAGCCGGATGAAATACAGCGGCAGGTTGATCGCGCCGTCCATGCGGTAGTTCTCGAACTCGCTCGGTAGCCGCACATCCAGCCATTTGCCGCCGTTGGCGACGATGGCGCGGGCCTTTTCCAGGTCCACCCATTCCAGCATCGGCTCGTTCAGCAGCGTGCGGAAATCCTCCTTGCCCAGCCGCATGAGCGTGCCGTCGGTGAGCATGCTGACGTTGGCATTGCGCTTGGCGTCAGAGATCAGCGCCTCTTCACCGAAGGTATCGCCCATGCCCAGTTCCGCCAGCCGGATGCCTTCCTTGTTGAGCGGCGTCTCGCGCGTGACCGCGCACTTGCCTTTGACGATGACGTAGAAGTAATCGCCTTCGTCGCCCTGTTTGATGACCACGTCGCCGGCCTTGTAGTCCATGCGCTGCATACGCATGAAGATGGCCTGGATGTTGGCCGGCGGAATCCGGTGCAGCGCCTTGGTCTGCAGCAGCGTGGTCATCCAGTCATCGGCGGACGTCAGATCCTCGTCCTGCTTGAGCTCGTTGACCTCGTAGGAACCGGTCTGGTCCCAGGTGAGCATGACATCGAGCATGTCGCTGTCGATGGCCAGGTATTCGATGCGTTCCGACACCACGCGGGCGGTGTAGCGGCGCGGCGTGGAGGCGGCGAGGGGATTGCGGGCCTCGGGCGAGCCGCCGCGGACCACCAGCACGGTGCGCCCGTCCTGCATCAGCTCGATCACGCCGCTGACCAGGTAGTAGGTGCGCTTGTCGGTATCGCCCTGCTTGAACAACAGGCGGCCGGTGGACAGCTCGCGCAGGATGGCCTTGCGGGCCAGCGAATGCAGGTTTTCGGACTTCAATCCATCGAGCGGCGAGAACGACCGCAGAAGGCCAAGTTCGAGCGGCTTGCTCTCCATGTGTCTCCAGGATTGAAGGGGCGTCATCGCAACCGGAAAGGAGGGCGATGGTAGCACAGGCTTTTTCTTTGAAATCCGGCAGGTTCCACAGATCTGTCCACGTTCAGCGCAACTGGGACCAGCCCGAATCCGGCGCGAATCGCTCGCCGTGAGCCTGCCGCAGCTCCTCGAGACGAGCCACGATTGCGTCCACACCCCGGGTGCGCGCGTACTGGATCGGGCCGCCCCGGAACGGTGCAAACCCGGCGCCGAAGATTGCCCCCGCATCGATCAGGTCGGCATCCTCGACGATGTGCTCGCGCAGCACCGCCACGGCTTCGTTGACCAGGGGCAGCAGCAATCGATCCTGCAGGTCGGCCGGCGGCTGCCGGCCCGCCGGGTCGGGTTTGCGGGGCTTGTCCTGTTCCCAGGTATAGAAACCCGACCCCGTCTTCTTGCCGAACTTTTTCTGCTCGTACAGCTGCGTGAGCACCTTGGGGGCCGCGGCTTCGGCGGACTGGAAGAAGACCTTGCCGACGCTCATGACCACATCCAGTCCGACCACGTCGGCCAGCTCGATCGGTCCCATCGGCATGCCGAAGTCCTCTGCCGCGCGGTCGATCAGCGCCAGAGGAATGCCTTCCTCCGCGGCACGCACGGCTTCGCTCAGGTATGGCATCAACACGCGATTCACCAGAAAGCCCGGCGAGCTCATGCAGACGATGGCCAGCTTGTCGATCTGCCGGCTGAACGACAGGGCGCGTTGCACGATGCCGGCATCCGAATCCGTCTTGCGAATCACTTCCACGAGCGGCATGCGCGCTACCGGGTTGAAGAAGTGCAGCCCGACCAATCGCGATGGCGTCGCGAGCTTCTCGGCCAGCTGCTCCAGCACGATGCTGGAGGTGTTGGTCGCGAGCACCGCCGTGGGCTTCATGCGCGGTTCAAGGCGTGCGTAGAGTTCGCGCTTGGCTTCCAGATTCTCGAAGATCGCTTCGATCACCAGGTCTGCCTGTGGGACGCCGTTGCCGTCGACATCGGCCGTCAACCGTGCGCTCGCTTGTTGGCGAGCAGCTGGGTCCGGGTATCTCTTCTCGAAGAACGTCTGCGCGCGTTCCAGCGCGGGTGTGACGTATTTGAGCTCGCGATCCTGCAGCGTGACCGTCATCCCACGGGCCGCACACCAGCTCGCGATGTCGCCACCCATGACGCCCGCACCAACCACGTGGACGTGACGTACGGGCTCAGCCTGCGACTTGCCAGCCGCTTTGAGACGGTCCTGAAGAAAGAACACGCGCACCAGATTGCGCGAGGTCGGCGTACACAGAAGCGTCGCCATTGAACGCGCCTCGGCTTCATACGCGCTCTCGCCGTGCCCACCGTGGCGCTGCCACAGATCGATCAGCGCATAGGGAGCCGGATAGTGTTCGCGCCTGGCACGTTTCGCGACCTGCGTGCGCATTTGCCCGGCCAGGAACGGCCGCACCGGCGCCAGGTTCAGCAGGCGATTCTTGAGCGAGGCGCCGCGCGGGGCAGGGGGGTTGAGCGCGATCTGCCGAGCTTCGGTCCGCAGCTCCGTGGCGGGCACTAGCCGGTCCACCAGCCCCAGCTCCAGCGCCTTCTTCGGTCGGATCGAACGCCCGCTCAGCATCAAATCCATCGCCGCGATCGGGCCAGCCAGCTGCACGGCGCGCACCGTTCCGCCGAACCCGGGATGCACGCCCAGCTGCACCTCCGGAAATCCCAGCGTGATGCTCGAATCGTCAATCAGGACGCGGTATCGGCACGCCAGTGCCAGCTCCAGTCCGCCACCCAGCGCAAAACCGTTGATTGCCGCAACGGTCACGCAAGGCAGAGCCGCCAGCCGGGCAAACACCAGCTGGCCTTCGCGGATCAATGCATACGCCTCGTCCGGGGTCTGGATGCCGACGAACTCTTTGATGTCCGCGCCGGCGACGAAACCGCTTTTCTTCGCCGAGGTCACGATGACCGCCTTGGGTGGCGTGCGCTCGAACTCGGCGATTCTCGCATCGAGCTCTTCCATGACCGTGCGCGACAGGCTGTTCGCGGACGCACCTGCCTTGTCCAAGGTCAGCCATGCAATGCCGGCTTCATCCGTCGTCACCGTCCAGTTCGTGGAATCCGCATTGAGCGCTTGCATGGACATCCTCGCTTTGGCCGGGTCGGCCTACCGTCGCACCTGGAAATCGCACACCAACGGCCGGTGATCGGAGAAACGCACGTCGGGCACTTCGAAATGCGTGACCTCGATGCCGTTGGAATAAAGCACGAAATCCAGCTCCTTGCGCGGATTGCGGCTGGGATAGGAGGGCAGGCCGAGGCGGTTGGCGCTCTTCAGGCCGGAAGCTTCCATGAACAGGTAGATCTCGTGATCGCCCCAGAAGGTGTTGAAGTCCCCGGCGACGATCACCGGCTTGCTGGCACGCTTCACCAGCTCGTGCAGGTGCCGCAGCTGATCGTGGCGATGCCGGAACTTGAGCGACAGGTGCACCAGGAAGATCGAGACTTCCTCGAGCTCCAGCTCGATGATCA
>Ga0182738_1001275_pt1 | contig 32036 bp, 29 predicted proteins | sample eDN5th30CBELigMG_FD_128876 | JGI IMG/M metagenome (GOLD analysis project Ga0182738, IMG submission 128876) | Enriched Miracle-Growth compost microbial communities from Emeryville, California, USA - eDNA 5th pass 30_C BE-Lig MG (version 2)... ...
CTGATCCATCCGCGGCACCGCTCCAAGGTGCTGTCGTACTTCGACATCGCAAAAGCCGATGGCGCGCAGATCGCGGTCGGCGGCACCGCGTTCGACGGCCCCGGCGGCGGCAACTACGTCGCGCCGACGCTGTTCACGGGCGCCAGCACCCGCATGCGCATCGCCCAGGAAGAAATCTTCGGGCCGGTGCTCACCGCCATCGCCTTCGAGACCGAGGCCGAAGCGCTGGCCATCGCCAACGACGTGCAGTACGGCCTCGCCGGCTACCTCTGGACCAATGACCTCGCCCGGGCGCTGCGCGTGTCGGAACAGCTCGAAGCGGGTATGATCTGGGTGAACTCCGAGAATGTGCGTCATCTGCCGACCCCGTTCGGCGGCATGAAGCACAGCGGTATTGGCCGCGACGGCGGCGACTACTCCTTCGATTTCTACATGGAAACCAAGAACGTCGCGCTGGCCCACGGCACACACAGCATTACCAAGCTCGGCGCACGCTAAGGGCTTGTTCGAGTGAAGGGCGGCCCTGAGCGGGTCGCCCTTTTTTTGTTCTTATGCCATGCGACAACCTGACATGAATCCTTTCTCGATTGCGGTCATCCCTGGCGACGGCATCGGCCGCGAAGTGATCCCTGAAGGCATCCGGGTGCTCGAAGCCGCTGCGGCACGCTTCGGCGTCTCGCTGCGCTGGAAGCACTTCGACTGGAGCTGCGAGACATACAGCCGCACCGGAAAGATGATGCCGGAGGACGGCCTCGAGCAGCTGCGCGCGCATCACGCCATCTATCTCGGCGCGGTCGGCTTCCCCGGCGTGCCGGATCACGTTTCGTTGTGGGGCCTGCTGCTGCCGATCCGGCGCGAGTTCGAGCAGTACGTGAACCTGCGGCCCTGCAAGCTGTTTCCGGGCGTGCAATCGCCGCTGGCGAATCCCGGTGCCATCGATATCCAGATCGTGCGCGAGAACACCGAAGGCGAATATTCCTCGCTCGGCGGACGCATGTTCGAAGGCACTCCGCAGGAATTCGTGATCCAGGAATCCATCTTCTCGCGCCGTGGCACGGATCGCGTGCTGCGCTATGCCTTCGACCTGGCGCAGCGCGGCTCACGCAAGCACGTCACTTCGGCCACGAAGTCCAACGGCCTGCTGCACTCGATGCCGTTCTGGGACGAGCGCTTCGCCAGCGTCGCCGCCGACTATCCGAACGTCACCTCGGATCAGTACCACATCGATATTCTGACGGCCCATTTCGTGCGCGATCCGGCGCGCTTCGACGTGGTCGTCGCCAGCAACCTGTTCGGCGACATCCTGTCCGATCTCGGCGCCGGCGTGACCGGCAGCATCGGCCTGGCCGCCTCGGCCAACATCAACCCGGAACGAACCCATCCGTCCATGTTCGAACCGGTGCACGGCTCGGCGCCCGACATCGCCGGCCGCAACATCGCCAATCCGCTCGCCGCCATCCTGTCCGGCGCGATGATGCTCCGGCACCTGGGCTGCGTCGGCGCCGCCGGCGCGGTCGAGAAGGCGGTGGAGAAGGTACTGGCAGCAGGGGAAGTACGCACGCCGGACCTGGGCGGCAAAGCCACCTGCACCGAGGTCGGCGAAGCGGTACTGCGGGCGCTTTGAGCGATCCTTCGCGCCGGCCGAGCCGTCGGCGCGAACTCTAACGGACTATCAGCGTCTCCAGCATGTCCTAGACGGATCGCCCGTGATCCGTCATTCCACGCACGCGAATCCATCCCAAAGAAAGCGGCCCCGGGTTCTTCTCTTCCTTGAGAGGAACCCGGGACCGGATCGAGAGACCCGACTCCCGATCGCTCCGATCAGATCACTCCTAGTAGCGGTACACGGCAGTGAAGCCCATCTCACGCGGGCGGGTCATGACGCTACCGGTCATCCAGGCCAGGCTGCTCTCCGGCCGCATCCGCATGATCGGCTGGGTGTTGGTCAGGTTGTTGACGAACAACGAGATGTCCCAGTCGTTGATCTGCGTGCCGATACGCAGGTTCACGGTCTTCAGCGTCGGGGTCTTGAACAGATTGAACTCGCCCAGGTACTGCGCGCTGTTGGGATCCCACGTATCGCCCTTCGACGGCGTACCGACATATCTGAAGTCGGCACGCGCATACGACGGATTGTCGAACGCCGTGAACGAGTACTGCGCCGCGAGGTTCACGGTGGTGTTCGACCCCGGCAGGATGGCGCCATCGCGCGTGACCAGCATCGGCTGACCCTGGGCGTTGTGCTGAACGCCGCTCGGGTCGTTCGGATCCGGGACCGGGATGGTCTGCGTGGCCTGGACCTTCGCGTAACCCGCGGTTGCCGACAGCAGCAGGCTGTCGACCGGGTAGTACTGGACCGCAATCTCGCCACCACGGCTGCGCGCCGTGCCCATGTTGGTCGTGAACGAGAAGAAGCAGCCGGTATCGCCGCCGATGCCGACGTTGCGGATCATGTCGTCCCAATCGATCTGGAAGATCGAGGCGTCGACGCTGAAGGTTCTCTGGATCTGGAACTTGGTGCCCAGTTCATAGCTCCAGACGGTGTCGGGGTCGTACCCGGTCGGCGCGCCGTCGGGCATGCCCCAGGCGTCGCGCAGACGATCCAGACAGGCGGGACTGGTGATGTTCTGGTTGACGCCGCCGTTGCGTCCACCCTTCGCCGCCGTGGCGTAGACCATCTTGCCGTCGTCGAACGTGTACTTGAGTCCGAACTTCGGCGAAGTCATGTTGGTCTTGGTTTCCTTGTCCTCGGTCACCGGCGGCAGGCCGTCCATCACGCCCGCGGACACCAGCTTGGAGCGGAAGGACATCTCGGAGTAACGCACGCCGACCGTCGCCGTCAGGTGATCGGTGATGTTGACGTCCGCCTGGCCGAACACCGCCTGCTCCTTGTCCCAGCCCCAGGTGTCGAGATAGATCGAGTAGCGGCCCTGGTAGAAGGGCAACGGGATACAGGCACCCAGGTTGTTGGGATCGCAACCGAACATGGCCGGATTCCAGCCCGGACCCATCGCGTCCGGCAGGACCAGGCCCCAGTCCGGCGTATCGATGTAGCTCTGGCTGAAAAGATCCTGATCGTTCACGTACGCACCCAGCACCCAGCTGACGCGCGCGTTCGGGTCGGAGCTTTGCACCCGGAACTCGTTGGTGACCGCACGGTTCTTGTTGGTGTCGAACTCGGGAGACTTGGCCGCCGGATTGGACGGGAAGTACACCGGCGCGCCGCCGACGAACAGCGGGAAGACCGCGAAGTTGAGCGAGGTGAAGTCCACCACGTTGTTCTGCTTGTTCTCGTACAGGGACGAGTTGAAGATCAGGTCGACTTTCGACAGCGCGTACTTCACGTTGAGCGCGTACAGATCCATGAACTGGGTGCTCGAAGGAACGGTGCGCGTGGCGCTGACGTAGCGGCCGTTGCCGACGCCGTCGCCGAAATGGCCGTAGTTGTCGAATTGTCCGCCGTAGCGGCTGTAGTAAGCGCGATAGGCAGGAGAATTGGTATCGATCCCGCCGTTGTCGTCAGGCAAGTAGAATGAGCCGTCGCCGTTGGCGGTAATCTGCTGATGGTAGTAGGACGGCGAGATCGTCAGCTGATCGGTCGCCAGCCACTTCATGGCCACCCGCAGCGAGAACGACTTCTGCCAGTTGTAGTCCTTCTGGTCGACCTTGCCGGTGTAGTAGTCACCGTGATCGACATAGCCGCCGGTCTCGCTGGAGGAGATGCTGGCGCGCAGACCGAGCTTGTCCTCGATGAGGGGCGTGCCGCCAGCTATGCCTGCCTCCCAGCTGGGCGCGCCGTATCTCGTGATGCTGGCTCCGCTGCGCGCATACACGGAAGAGCCGGTCAGGCTCGGCTCCGGGGTGATGAAGCGCACCGTGCCGCCTTCCGATCCCGACCCGAACAACGTGCCCTGCGGGCCGCGCAGCACCTCGACGCGCTCGACGTCGAACAGGCGCGGGAAGGCCGTGCCGTTGGGGTCGCCGTTGGTGCGCAGCGTGCGGATGGCAATCGGCGTGTCGTCGATGTAGATGCCGGTCGTCGCGCCGCCAACGTTCGAGCTCACGCCGCGAATCGAGATGCGCGAGTTCAGCGTGCGCATGCCGTCGCCTTCCGTGAAGCTCACGCTCGGCGTGAAATTCGCGATGTCGCTCACATTGCGGATGCCTTGCACATCCATCTTTTCCTGGCTGTAGGCGGCGACGCTGATGGGCACTTCTTCCAGGCTTTCCGAACGGCGCTGGGCCGTGACCACGACTTCCTCCAGACCCACGCTCTGCTTCGGCGCGTTCTGCGCCTGGGAGCCGATCGGGACCAGGCTCAGCGTGACCGCGGCCAGTGCGCCACCCTGTACGGCCCGGCGCAAGGACATACGACTCCCTGCCGGACGAAGTCCGGAATTCTGCTTGTACTTCACAAAAACCCCCGTGATTGACTGCGACCCAAACCCCATGGCGAGCCATGCAGACAGCGCTCGCCTGATGCTTAACGCGTTATCAGATTAGCAGGCGACCTGATATTTAACTAGTGAATCATATTTATCAAGCCCGTCGGGCGTTTGCCCCGGAACTGCGACGGGGCTCGCATTGCGCAAGTCAGTGGCGTTATTGGCCTTGGGGTTATGTCGACATCGATGTGCTCTCAACGCAGCGCCGCAAGGCTGCTGCCTCGCAGCACCTGTTCATCCGGCCCGCTGCCGCAACGATGTCCGCGCAAGCCACGGGCAGGCGCAACTTAAATGCAGGCACGCGTCGGCCACGACAATGACCCGTCAATGGGCGAAGCCGTTGCGCAGTTTCGATGCGTCCGGAGGCCGGCACGGACGCAACCCGGCAGCAGGCCAATCGGCGCCACACGACGGCACATCCCCAGACGCGGTGCAGCGGAAATCGAGCTTTGTTCACAGCGAGCTGCGTCGGGCCCAACCGCAGCTCATCCCATCGGAGGATGGCGCGGCCGGACCCTTCTCGGCTTTGCTGATGCCAGTCGGGGATGGATCGGGGAAAACAAGAATGGCGGGCTTCGGTGCGTCGGATGAGCGACGCACCGGCGCCTGCGGCGCTGGCAGTCGCATGCCTCACCAGCAAAAAACAGACAACGAAGCGGACTGTCCGCGAAAGCGACAGCGCCCAGCCACCAACCCCGGCGCAATCTTCACAGGAGTCCTCATGTCCCGAATCGTCCGCGCCCTTCTCTCGACGCTGGCATTGGGCGCGGGCCTGTCCGCTGCCGCACCGGCAAGCGCACGCACCTGGAACGTCGCGGAAATGAACACCGAGCAGCTGGGTGCGCTCGATCATTCGAAAACCGTCGTGCTGCTGCCCGGCGGCATTCTCGAAGAGCACGGCCCGTACCTGCCCTCGAACACCGACGGCATCGTCAGCGAGCGTCAGACCCGTGACGTGGCCGAGGCGCTGGTGGAGAAAGGCTGGGAGGTGCTGATCTTCCCGTCGCTGCCGCTGGGTTCCGGCGGCGCCAACGAGCTGGCGGCGAAGTATCCGTTTCCCGGCACCTACGTGGTCCGCCTGGAAACGCTGCGCGCGGTATACATGGATTGGGCGGACGAACTGGGCGAGGCCGGCTTCAAACGGATCTTCGTCCTCAACAGCCACGGCGCGCCGAACCACAATCGCATCCTCGACCAGGTCGGCGATTACTTCGCCGACACGCATCACGGCAAGTTGCTGCATCTCACCGGCGGTTTCGGCTATTTCAACTCGCCGGCCAATCCACGTAACTCGCTGAGCGAGCAGGCGAAGAAAGAAGACGCCTTTTCCGGACACGCCGGCATCGACGAAACCAGCCTGCTGCTGTTCCTGCGGCCGGACCTGGTGAATCCGGCCTACCAGCAGGCTCCCGCCTTTCCGGCCGACGGCGAGAACGGCATGGTCGAGGTTGCCAAGCGCAAGGACTGGAGAGGCTATTTTGGCGCACCGCGCTATTCCACGCCCGAGTACGGCGCCAAGCTTTATCACCTGATCACCGACGACATGATCAAGCAGGCGCTGGCAGCGCTCGAATCCTCAGCACCGCCCGCCACATCGAAGAAGCGGCCGCTGCGCGGCGTAGACGATGCTGCCATCGCACGTGACAGCTCCATCGCGAAGCGTCAGCAGGATTGGATCAGGAAGAACGAACAGCCTTGAGTGCAGGGAGCTCGTTCGTATCTTCCTGGAGTCAGGCTTTGATCTGCCCCAGGAGCGTAGAAAGCCTCCATCATTGCCGGCAGAAACCGGCCGCGACGCGCAGCAAGCGCGCTCCAATGTTCATTCCGGCAAGCGGTAATCGACCTTCGTCCCGTACCAGCCACTCTCCCGCTTCGCCCAGAACGCGAGGCGCAGTCGGCTGGAGATCGGGCCGGGGCGATCATTGCCCAGGATTCGTCCGTCCAGCCGCGCGACAGGCATGATGCCGCCGGCGGTGGTGCTGAGGAAAATCTCATCCGCCACTCGCAGCTCGTCCACGCTGTAAGGACGGGCTTCGCAAGCGATGCCGAGCTGGGCGCACAGCTCCATTACGGTGCGACGCGTGATGCCTTCAAGCGAGCCGTGATCGGACACGATCACGGTGCCCCGGCGCACGGCAAAGACGTTGTAGCCCGGCCCTTCGGTGACGAAGCCGCCGTGGTCGAGCAGCACTGCCCCGTCCGCGCCTTGATCGTGCGCTTCGAACAAAGCACGCGTCAGATCGCCCCAATGAAAATTCTTGATGCGTGGATCGACCGAATCGTCCGGAATACGCGGCACCTGAGCGACGACGAGATGCGCACCGCGCGCCTGCACTTCCGGCGGAATGAGCCAGACGAAAGGTCTGGCAAACACCGCGATGTAATTGCGGGCGTAGGCAGGATGGCTCGGCTTGCCCGGTTGCGGACGGCCGCGCAGGCAATCCATTCCGACATACGCATCCTGCAACTGCGCCAAGCGCACGCAGGCAATGGCGATGTCGCGGATCTCGCCATCGGACTGCGGCGGTGACAGGCGTAGTCCATTCATCGAGCGACGAAAGCGCTCGATGTGATCGTCCAGCCGGAAGAAGGCGCCCTTCCACACGCTCGTCACGTCGTAGGTGACGTCGGAGCGGCGATAGGCCCAGTCCGTAATCGGGATCGCGGCTTCGGCCAGCGGCATGAAACGCCCATCGATGTAGGCGGCGCCACCGCGGAAATCCGCGGCGCGCGGCAACGCTTCGGCAAACGCAGAGGCAAGTATTGCGTTCATCGGTGCAAGTCCCGCTGCTTCATCGACCTCAGCCAGAGTTTCCAGCCCGACCCGTCCACTCACCAGCGGCGCTGTTCGCGGACACAATCCGCCCCTCTGCCACCCAACGATCGAACAGCTCCAACACGGCTTCGGCGAACACGGCATCGTTGATGTGCCCAGCCACCGGCAGGTACTCGATGTTCTTCGCCAGCCCCGTCCGCATCGCGTCCGCGAACCGTGCGATGCCTTCGGCGTCGTACATCACGCCGCCGGGGCGATCCCACTCGTTCACGCCACCCAGTGGCATGACGAAAGCTGTCGGCCCACGCGCTTGATTGAGCTTGCCGGCAATGACAGCCGCCACCTGCTGCTTGTCTTCGGGCGTCGCGCGCACCGATCCGATGAGACGGTTGTGATCGTGAAAAGGCCGGCCCTGCAATGCTTGCGGCAAGGGCAGCCAAGGGCGCAGGTCGATGCTGTCAATGGCGCCGGGAGCAACGATCTGCGGCACACCTGCGCGGCCTGCTGCTTCGAGCCGATCCGCCCCGGCGGAAACAGGGCTGCCCAGGGCATGATTGCTGACTTCGATCAACGCAAGATCCAGCACGGCCGCCAGCCGTCCCTGTTTCACCAGCGATTCCAGTGCGCGACCGCCGAGGCCCACCGCGTGAAACACGATCACTTCGTAGCCGCGGGTTTCCAGCGCCGGCTTCAGTTGCGATAGATAGCGAGTGCAGGACGAACCCAGGGAGCTGACGCCCACGACCGGACGGCTCCATCGGACCTTGCCACGATTCGCCACTGCTGCACCGACCACCGCGCCCGCAGCTTGGCGCAGCACTGAGCAGCACGCCGTGTTGAGACCCCACAGCCCGCCGGCCCACAGCACCATCATGAGATCCGGCGCGAGCCGTTCCGGCGGAATGATGTGCGAGAACGAGACGCTGGAAACGATCAGCTTCGCCACGCCGAGCGGCAGCGCGTTCATCACGTCGAGCGCCAGATCGGTTCCCATGGTGCCACCGATGGCGAGCACGCCGTGGATGCGATCGGCAGCGCACAGCTCTGCCGCAACGGCCGCCGCTCCTGCGGCCATGCGCTGCATCGCCTGGTTCTCGCCACCGAGCGCAGCCACTTCCGCAAGCGTCGTACCCGCTGCCACCGCAACGCGATGATTGTCGATATCGGGCGTGATCGCCGGCACGCCCAGCACACCGACGTCCATCACCAGCGCGCGGTGACCGAGCTGCTCGATCTCGGCGCGTAGAAACGTCAGCTCATCGGCTTTGGTGTCGGCGGTGCCGATCAGAAGGATCGTGACCGGACCTTCGGACAAGGATGTCATCGCAAACTCTCTCCCAATGCACAAACTGCCCGCATCACTCAGTCGGCGCATCCAGCGACAGGCCGGTCGAACGGTGCAGGACGAAACGCAGCAACAGGTAATAGACAGCGCCAGCCGCGAGCCAGGTGATGCCGAGCTCGATGGCCGAAGCACTCAGGCCCGACAGCACGTAGGCAATCACGACGAAGCCGAGCGATGGCAACACCACATGCCGGAACCATCGCGTCGAACCGCGACGCACGCGGTGATAGGCGATCACCGACGCGTTGACGAAGAGGGAAAGCCGCCAGCGCGCCGAAGTTGCACAGGCTCAGGAAAGTATCGAGATGCGCCACGAACCCCTGCGCCACCGCCGCCATGACGGCGACGGATCGGCCAGCAGCCAACTGACACTTATATATATGAGCGCCATGACCGCCAGGCAGACGATGGTGGCGCGACCGACCGCGCGGGTGTACGAAACCGAACACGGTGAAGCCGGCGATCGGGCTCATGAACACGATGCCGTACAGGACCAGGTCCAGCGGCCGCAGCGAGCGCCGCAGTTCCTGCTTGTAGAGAGCTTCCGCAGGCATCGGGCTAGTGTCCGGTAAACGCCGGAGCGGTGCTTCGCCCAGAGCGAACTGTACCGGCCCGCGAGTTCGCTGCTGAGCAAACGCCTGCAGGCGTCAGCCCAGCGACGCGGCGCCAGCGAACCGGCTGGTCCGCTGACGCCGCTTCACTTACTTCTTGGCGGCCGGGATGTGGAAATCCCCGTTCCGCATGAGACGTTCCTGCACGCGCGGCTCCTTGAGCTCCTCGGCGGTGTAGCTCGCCCGATTCTGCTGGCCTTCCTCCAGACCGCCCGGATCGGAGATCCACAGGGTATGGATCTTCTCCAGCACCTTGACGCTGTGCGGCACGTTCGCCGGAATGTGCACTGCGTCGCCGGCGCCGAGAACGCGCGTCTCGCCGTTGACGGTCCATTCGACCTTGCCGGAGAAGACGTAGAAGGTCTCGGTGTGCTTGCGATGGAAATGCAGCGGCGCGGTGAAGCCCGGCAGCCAGTCGCTTTCGATCACGCTCAGCCGGCCCTCGGTGTCATCGCCGGTGAGCACGAACTCGACGTTGTCGACGTTCGGCTCCTTGAAGCTGCCGCGCTTGCCCCGGAACGAGAAGATCGGCACGCCCTTGTTGGCCTGCCCCGCGACCGGCGCCGGCAGCACCGGCACCTTGCCCGTGACCGGGTAGAAGTCGGTCATGCGATTGACGTGTTCGCGGATCTTCGGGTCCTTCTTCTGCTCCGGCGTGTAGAACGCCTCGAGCGCCACCTGATCCTCGTAGCCGCCCGGCTGATAGAACATCAGCGAATGCATGGTTTCGAGCACGCGCACGCTGTGCACGGTGTTCGACGGAATGTGTACGGCATCGCCCGGGCCCACGATCTGGGTCTTGCCGCCGATGGTCCATTCGACCTTGCCGGAGATGATGTAGAAGGTCTCGGCGTGCAGCTTGTGATAGTGCGAAGGCACCGAGAACTTGGGCGTCCAGATGCTTTCGACCAGGCTCAGGCGACCTTCGCTGTCGGCGCCCGCGACCACGACCTCGATCTTGTCGATGTTGTCCTCGTGGAAGGTCGGACGCTTGCCGGCGAACGAGAAATGCTGCGCGACTTTCTTCGGCGCCTCGGCTGCCGTGCTGTTGTGCGCGAACCCTACTATGGCTATCGCAACGGCACCCACCAGGTACCGCGCTCGATATGAATTGCGAATCATTCTTCTGCTCTCCTACGCCGGGAACGTCTGCTGGTGCGGGCACGTATTCCGCCGCAGACGACCGGTTCAGCGCGCCGCCTGCAGCCGAGATCGAAACCCCTTCAGCCTGCTATCGTATCCGCACGCCGCGCAGCGGACATGGTTGTTGCCGCCATCCCGAGGGCTAGTTCACGAGTGTAGTAAATCGGTGCTAATGGGCGTTGGTGCGGACTATGCCGCGCTCTGATGGCTGGCTAGAACGACCTCGAGAACCCGCATGTGCACGTGATCGCCAAGGTGCGCACGAGCGTGCTGGCATCGGATTGCGAAATCGGCGGGCTAGCGCAGATCAGCGATCCGCAACGACGAGCTCGAAGAATTTGGCGTCCGGCTCCGGATTGAACCGGTACGCTGCCACCTCCCTGAAGCCGAGCGACACGTACAGCGCGATGGCGCCTTTCATCGACGGCAGCGTATCGAGCAACAGCCGCGAGTAGCCCAGGGACTTCGCCGCCTCGATGATCGCTTGTGTGAGTAATTTTCCAGCTCCACGCCCTCGCGCTGCTGGCGCGACATACAGACGCTTGATCTCGCCGGCACCATCCGCAAAGCGCCGTACACCGACGCAGCCGAGCAGAACGCCATCGTCCTGCGCCAGCAAGAATGCTCCGGTAGGTGGTGCGTACTCGATCGCGAGATGATCGAGTTCATGCGCGATGTTCTGGAACGAAAGATCCAGATCGAGCGACGCGGCGTACTCTTCGATGAGGCGCCGCGCCGACAGCCAATCGTCCTGTGATTGCGGAGACGTGAGCCGAAGCACGTTCGATTTCCCGGAAAGCGGATCCGGCTCGAATTGCAGCGCCGCACGCGGCAACACGCAATGATCAGTTGACCGTGTTTTCGGGCAAGACAGCGTCTGGCGCCATCCGAATCAGCTACACGGACTCTCGCCCCGCCTACGCGGGGACAGGCTCTACGCGGGAGTGACGAGTCAGTCAGAGCGTCATTGAGGACATCGAAGCGTCGGCCGCGGCATCACCCGGGACGCCGCGGCCGACCGGCCGGCTACGCTACCAGCCCCCACCCCAACCGTACGGCCGATCCATGCGGATCGTCTGAATCTCCGTGATCTTGCCGTCCACCACCTTGAAGAGTTCATGGATGATGGTGTGGCGCGGCTTACCGCGCAGCTCGCTCGGCGGCATGATCATGCCGCTCGCTGGATTGATCGGCGGCCGCGACGAAGCCGGCGAACTCTGGCCCGAAGGCGGTCCAGCCGCCTGCGATACTTCGATCACCATCTGACCCAACACCAGGCCGCGCTCCACATCGACGATGGGATACAGCCGGTTCGAAATCTTGTCCATGTAGGTGAACGGGGTGAACACGTTGCATGGCAACGGCAGCATCACCGGATTGAGCGAAGTCTGCACGCCGTCTTCGAAGCGCCGGCAGTCATGGCTCACCGGCACCTTGCTGCCGTCATGCGTCTCAAGGCCCTCGAAATAGCTGTCGGCGATCGCGATCAGCTCCTTGCGCGAGCGCCGCTCCTGCTTGGGCAGCACGTAGTCGTAGAACGGATTCGGCGAGATCAGCCCCGGAACGCCGTCCGGGATGCGATCGCCCAGGATGGTCTCGATCATGGCCAGCTTGCCGTCCTTGACCTCCAGGCGCACGAACAAGGTGCCGCGCTTGTAGTTCTCGACCGCCACGCCGAACAACGCCACGTTGCCGGTGCTCGGATCCATCACGTACTGGTGGAAGTCGATCTTGTCGATGTGCTTCCAGTCGTCGGTGTCGAGCTTGCTGGGCTTGCCGTTGTAGATGGACTTGTAACCCTCGGCCAGCGACAGCGACGACGGATCGTGCTTCACCAGCGCCGCCAGGTACTTGTCCATCTCACCCTTGAGGCAGTCGCGATCGCAACTCGCTGCGGCAGATACGCCGCTCACGCCGAGCAGACCCAGCGCGGTCAGGGCCAGCGCCACCGGCCGACAGTGGTCGAGAAATGATTTCATCGGACGTTTCTCCTTCTTCTGCAATGCTCTTCAAGACAATCGAATCGGTTCGAACCCTCGGCAGCGCTGCAGGTCGCTACAGCTGTCTGCCTTCCCCTGCATATCGACTCGCTCCGGACGGGACGCCGCGGTGCTGTCCTGTCACGAAAAGTTTCGGGCCGGCCCCTCGGAAGTGGCGTGCCAGGCGCCGTTCTGGCCGGGCCACCCCATTTCCAGGACCGCACGTAAATACGTCCCTGTAGGCTTGCTCACTCGGAACATCCTGTTCCTCCTCTCATCCTGAAAATGGGGTGGCCCGGCCAGAACGACGCCCGAGACGGTGTACCAACTTCTTTTCCGGAAGCGCGCTTTCTGAGCGCCACGGCCCTAGAAGCCTCTGCGGATCCGGCGGGGGTGTCTCGTTTCGGGAGCCTCGAAAACAGGATGTTTTCGTGGCAGCCCCCAGGGATGGGTTCACGGCGGTCCCGAAACGAGACACCCCCGCCGGATCCGCACACTGCCAATCGAGAGCCACCTCTGACACAGCTCACCCAGAACCGTACGCCGCCAATCGAAGCAACTCTGCTCCAGCTCGCAGCACTCCAAGACGAACCACTGCCACCACAACCGCAACACTTTCGCCCGAAGCTGCTCTGCTTCCTGAAGGCCTGGGGCAACTCATCCACCCCGCAACGAGCGCTGCAACACCGCCGCGCTGCCCGCGCTACCGAAGCGCATCGACAAACTCCTGAAACACCTCGTTATGCCGCCGTACGTCAGCAGGAGTCGTTGCCGGACACACCAACACCATGTTGTGGAACGGCGTAATCAACACGCCGCGATTCATGAAGAACAGGTGCAACAACCCTTCCAGCTCGCCGTTGCGCGCCGCACGAAACTCACTCGCATTTCGCGGCGGCTTCTCGCTGAACATGTACTCGACGCGTGCCCCCACCTGCATGACATGCCACGGCAGGCCCGACTTGTGGATGATCTGTTCGACGCCGTGCGCCAACTCTCCCGCAAATTCCAGCATCCTCGCGAATGCCGACTCGGTGAGAACATGCTCGAGAACCGCGCGCATGGCCGCGACCGTGACAGCGTTGCCGGCCAGCGTGCCGCCGAATCCGCCGTGCGCGCTCTGTCGCATCAGCGGCGAGACTTTCGGCATGACTTGCCAGATACGCTCGGCAATTTCCGCGGTCACACCGTACGCGGCGGCCGGAATGCCGCCGGCGATGGCTTTGCCGACGACGAACATGTCCGGCTTCAGGCCATGGGCCGCGGTGTAGCCTCCGGGGCCTGAAGAGATCGTGTGCGTCTCGTCGATGATCAGCAGCGTGCCTGCCGCTCGCGTGAGATCGCGCACTGCGTCGAGGAAGCCCGGTTCCGGCGCGATCATTCCGTAGTTGGTCATTACCGGTTCGGTCAGTACGCAAGCGACATCGCGATCCGCAAGCGCTGCGCGCAAGGCTGCAACGTCGTTGAACTCGACGACCTTGCTCAGGCGCGCATGATCGAAGCCATTGGGATGAATGTTGTTACGCAGTGCGACCTGTCCGTCGCGCAACTCCACGTGCGCTTCCTCGACCGTGCCGTGATAGCAGCCGGAGAACACCAGCACCTTATCGCGACCGGTGATCATGCGCGACAAGCGAATGCACGCCCGATTGGCATCGCTGGCGGACGTGGCGAGATTCCAGTACTGGAGACCAAAGCGGCGCTGCAGGTCCTTGCCCACCCACGCGGCATCTGCGGTCGGCAGCATCATCGACGCGCCGCCCTGTTCGAGCTGGCGCGCTACCGCCTGCGCGATGGACGGATGACCGTGGCCGCACATGCCGCCGGTATCGCCGAGACAGAAGTCCACGTAGTCGCGACCGTCGACGTCCACCAGATGCGCGCCGGACGCCGACTGCACATACAGAGGCGACCCGCCAATCCACCGACGCATCCAATGAGAGGGCGCGCCATAGAGATAGCAATCCTGTCCCTGTGCGAACAGCTCGATCGAACGCGGGTGCTCGTCCTCGAACCGCTTGCGCTCCTGCGTCAGCAACTGCTCGATACGGGAAGGCGAAATATTCACTGTCATGGTGTGCGCCGGATCAAGCGAGGCCGAAGTCCGCCGCCATCTCATCGATGAGCGAGCGCTGGAAGCGCAGGAACGGCTCGCCGGGCTGCTGCGCGACGATGTGGTCGAGAATCGGATCGACCACGCCCATGTTCTCGCCCGACAGCGCTTCCATGATGGCGTGGCCACAGAAGGGAACGTAGGACTCGGCGTAACCGCCTTCGTGCGCCATGACCAGCTTGCCGCCGCAGTGACGCTCGGCAACCTGCATCAGCCGCTGTGTGAGCCAGCGATAGGATTCGCTGTGCAGCTGCATCCGCGCCAATGGATCGACGCCGTTCGCATCGAGCCCGCTGGCAACGACGATGAGCTGCGGTCGATAACGATCCAGCGCCGGCACAACGATGCGCTCGAAAGCGTGGCGATAGGCGTCGTCGCCGCTGCCGGGCTGCAATGGGATGTTGTAGTTGTAGCCAGCACCAGCGCCCTCACCGCGCTCATCGCCGCCGCTGTAGCCGAACGGGAAGCACTTGTCCTGGTGCAGCGAGATCGTCAGCACGTCGGGGCGCTGATAGAAGATCGACTGCGTGCCGTTGCCGTGGTGCACATCCCAATCGATGACGGCCACCCGCTCCAGCCCATGCTTCGCCTTCGCCGCCTCGACCGCAACCGCGATGTTGGCGAACAGGCAGAAGCCCATCGGCAGCTCCGGCAGGCAGTGATGCCCCGGCGGGCGCGACAGGGCGTACGCGTTGCGATGCCGGCCGCTCAACACCGAATCGAGAGCGGCGTAAACCAGGCCAGTCGAGAGTTTGGCGATCTCGTAGCTGCCGGGACCGAACGGGGCCTGTTCGCCCAGATCGCCGCCGCCGGTATCGCTCAGCTGCTTGAAGCGTTGCAGATAGCGTTCAGGATGCACTCGACGCAGATCGTCCTCACCGATCGACGGCGCGCTCAGCACATCGAGCCGGTGCGACAGGCCCGACACGTCCATCAACGACTTGAAGCGACGCTTGGTCTCCGGCGATTCGGCGTGACCGGCACCCGCCGGCGGCTGCACCCAGCCGCCGATCGGCAGTACCAGCGCATGCACGCCGGTGCTGTGCCACAGGCAGCGTTCGTCATGAAAGAAGGCGGTTGTCTTGCTCACATGTTCCTCGATCTTCCGCGGCGGTGGCCGACGGATCGCGTCTTGCGCTTCAATCCTGCGAAGGCGCGGGGCTGCTGTTCATCGGGAGAAGCTCACCAGCTTGACGTCGGTGTAGCCGAGCAGGCCTTCGAGCCCGCTCTCGCTGCCATAACCGCTGGCCTTGACGCCGCCGAACGGGGTTTCCGGCATGGACACGCCGGTGTGATTGACACCGACCATGCCCGCTTCCAGACGCGCGGAGACTTCGTGCGCGCGCGTGAGATCGTTCGTGTACAGGTAAGCGGCAAGGCCATATTCGAGGCGGTTCGCGGCGGCGACCGCTTCTTCCGCCGTGTCAAACGGTGCGACGGTGGCGATCGGACCGAACGGCTCCTGCTGCATGATGCGCGCGGCGCCCGGCACATCGACCAGCACGGTAGGTGCAAAGAAGTATCCGGGCCGCGGCACTTGTGAACCGCCTGTGGTCGCGTGCGCTCCACGTGTGCGCGCATCCTCGACGAGCGTTTGCATGGCAGTAAGGCGGCGCGAGTGCGCCAACGGACCAACGAAGGTGTCCTTCTCCATACCGTCGCCCACCTTCAAGCTGCTCGCAGCTGCAGTGAACGCCTCGACGAAGCGCGGGTAGGCAGAACGCTCGACGTAGAACCGTGTCGGCGAAGCGCAGACCTGCCCGGCGTTACGAAACTTTGCAGGAATGAGATCGCGCACGGCTCGCTCGACATCGCTGTCCGCAAATACGATTACCGGTGCGTGGCCACCCAGTTCCAGCGTGCAGCGCTTCAAGGTGCGTGCGGCACGTTCAGCCAGCTGCTGACCGATCGCGACCGAGCCGGTGAAAGAGACTTTGCGAATGGCGGGCGCATCGAGCAGTCGCCCGGAAATGTGCGCCGGGTTGCCGAACACGGCATTGACCACGCCCTTGGGCAGGCCCGCCTCTTCGAAACAGCGCAGCACTTCCAGGAACGAACCCGGCGTTTCCTCGGCCGGCTTGATGACACAGGTGCAGCCCGCGGCCAGCGCGCCGCCGAGCTTGCGGGCCGGCAGGTTGACCGGGAAATTCCAGGGCGTGAACGCCGCCACCGGGCCGACCGGGACGCGCCCCACGTGCTGCATCAGGATCGCCGGCTGTCGCGGCGGCACGGTGCGGCCATAGAGCCGTTTACCCTCTTCCGCGAGGAACAGAATGATCTCCGCGGACAGGCTGACTTCGCGGGTCGATTCGGCCAGGTTCTTGCCTTGCTCGAGCGTCAGCACCTCGCCGATCTGGCGCGCGCGTTGCTGCATCAGCCGGGCTGCGCCGGCCAGCACTTCATAGCGCTGGATCGCGGTCGCACCGCTCCATTGCGGGAATGCGCGTTGCGCTGCGGCGACGGCGCGATCGATATCGGCATCGCTCGCCACCGGCAGCCGTCCCAGCTCCTGTCCCGTGGCGGGATTGAGCACGGGCAGGCTGTCGCGCCCGTCGGCGCCGATGCGCTCACCGTCGATGATCAGGGACAGCTCGGGGTACAAGCGTGGCAACCTCTGCGGGCGGATCAATATAACACGTTAAATACTTGACAGCGGCGTTGCAAGCATCAACCCTAGGGAGGCTCCGCGGCCGCTGCGCGGGCACCGTCCATTCGCGCAGGCCCACGACACAGGCCGGCGTATCGGCGGTGCCGATTCGCGGCGAATGCGGATGCTCCCTTGGGTCACTTGGCGGCCGCTCGCGGCCGCTCTTCAATGCCGTCACCCGCCGCACCGGCCGGCGAGCGCGCGGCCGTTCCTTAAGTTACCGCCGCAACGCGTTTTTCATGGCCAAATCCTGTGTGATCCTCGACTTCGGCGGCGTCATCTCCAAGACGCCCTTCGAACAACACCGTCTGACCGAGCGCGTCCTGAACCTGCCGCCCGGCACGCTGGAGTGGCTCGGGCCGCTGTCGCCCGAGAGCGATGAGCTGTGGCGCCGCATGCTGGCGGACGAGATCTCCGAGCGTGAGTACTGGTTTCTGCGGGCACAGGAAGTGGGCCGGCTGGTGGGCGAGGAATGGCCCGACGTGGTGTCGTTCCTGCGTCGCATCCGCGGCACCGATCCGAACCTGGCGATTCGCCCGGAGGCGGAAGCCTTCCTGCGCGAAGCGCACCGGCGCGGCAAGCGCCTGGCGGTGCTGAGCAACGAGCTGGATCTGTTCTACGGACGCGAATTCCGCGAGCGCATCGAGATCCTGAAGCTCATGGAAACCATCGTCGACGCCACCTACACGCACACGCTCAAGCCACGACCGGAGGCCTACCTGAACTGCCTCGAGACGCTCGGCCTGAGCGCTGCCGAAGTGGTGTTCGTCGACGATCAGCCGCGCAACGTCGAAGGCGCGCGGCGCGTCGGCATCGAAACCGTGCAGTTCGACGTGCGTGATCCGCAGGGCTCGTACGCCGCCGTCGAGCGCCTGCTGTATTAGTAGATGATGTAGCCGTCATGCAGCGATGACGGCCGCAGTGCCGTACTGAAGAGGACACGTCATGTCAGCGACCCCGCAAGCCCCGTCCGCCGAAAATTTCTGGCAGCCCATGGCGCATCCGGCCGAGGTCCTCGCCGACCCGGCGCGCGTCATCGTCGGCGGCGACGGCGTGCATGTCGTCGATGATCGCGGGCACAAGGTCGTCGACGCCGTCGCCGGCCTGTGGAACGTGACGCTGGGGTACTCGGTCGACCCGATCAAGCAAGCCATCACCGCCCAGCTGTCGTCACTGCCGTATTACTCCTCGTTCCGCGGCACCACGCATCCCGGCGCACTTGAGTTGGCGCGAAAGCTGAGCGAATGGTTCGCGCCGGAAGGCATGACTCGCAGCTTCTTCACCTCCGGAGGCTCGGACTCGGTGGAGACGGCGCTGCGGCTGGCTCGCCAGTACTGGAAAGTTCGCGGCGAGCGTGACCGCTACAAATTCATCTCGTTGCGTCGCGGCTATCACGGCACGCATTTCGGCGGCGCGGCGGTCAACGGCAACCTGCAGTTCCGTCGCAACTACGAACCGCTGCTGCCCGGCTGCTCGCATATCCCGGCGCCGTTCGACTATCGCAATCCATTCGACGAGACCGACCCGCAGCGCCTGGGCGAAATCTGCGCCCGCCTGCTGGACGAAGAAATCCAGTTCCAGGGCCCCGACACCGTCGCCGCCTTCATCGCCGAGCCGGTGCTCGGGGCCGGCGGTGTCATCGTGCCACCCGCAAATTTCTGGCCGCTGATCCGACAGGTGTGCGACAAGCACGGCGTGCTGCTGATCTCGGATGAAGTGGTAACCGCCTTCGGCCGCACCGGCCACGTCTGCGGCGCGCGCGCCTGGGGCGTGAAGCCGGACATGATGTGCTTCGCCAAGGCCATCACCAACGGCTACTTCCCGTTCGGCGGCGTGATGATCAACGAGCGCGTGGCGAGCGCCTTCGAGTCCAACCACAACTCGTTCGGCGCCATCGGCCACGGTTACACGTACAGCGCCCATCCGGTCGGTTGCGCTGCCGCACTCGCGACACTCGCGGTGAACGAGGAGCTACAGATCCATCGCAACGCGGCACTGCAGGGCGAGCGGCTCCTTACCGGCTTGCGCGCCTTGCAGGACAAGCATTCGGTGGTCGGCAACGTGCGCGGCAAGGGATTGATGGCCTGTGTGGAACTGGTTTCGGACCGCCGGACCAAGGCGCCGGTCGACAAGAAAACGATGGCGCGCGTCGCCGACAAAGCATTCGATGCCGGCGCGATGATCCGCGTGTCTTCCAACAATGTGATCCTGTCGCCGCCGTTGGTGCTGGAAGCGGCGCACGTAGACACCATCGTGGCGGCCATCGATGCCGGGCTGGCCGCCGCGTGAGCGGCAGCCATTCCCGCAGCAGAGGCTCCGACGATTGCCGACAACCAGCCGCACCCGCGCAAGCAGCCTGTAGCGCGCCCAGGTTGGTTGCTGGCAGAATCGGCGCGGTCACGTCAGCAGGAAAGCGCAGGATGGCCGGGACAATCGGCGATCCCGGACACCCACATGACAACAACCAAGCGCTCAACCCGGCCTCGCAGCGCGCAACGAACCTCCCAGCAAGACATCCATCTGCGCGATCTGTCGCGCTCGCTGCCGCTGGCACTGATGCGGGCACGCGAAGCGGTCATGCAGTACTTCCGGCCGCATCATCGACAACATGGCGTGACAGAACAGCAATGGCGCGTGCTGCGCGTTCTGTACCGGAGCGGTGAGCTCGAAACTTCCGAGCTGGCGCGCCAGTCGCTGCTGCTGGCGCCGAGTCTGTCGCGAATCCTGCGCGACCTCGAAGCCACCCGCATGATCACCCGCCGCACGGTCGCAAGCGACCTGCGCCGCAGCGTCATCTCGATCACACCCGCCGGTGTCGCGCTGCTGGCCAAAGTGGCGCCGCTTTCCGAAGCAAGCTTCGCCGAGATCACTGCACGCTACGGCGAAGTCCGCCTCAACCAGCTGTTCAAGAAACTGACCGAGCTGGAAGAGGCACTCAAGCGACCGAACGGTGCAGTGAGCCAACAGACCGATACCCCCGCGCGCAAGCGGCGCAACGGCAAGTCGCGATAGTCGCTTCGATACCGGTCCCCGTGCGGTGCCAGCCTCCGTTCGGAGGCGAGTTCCTTCTCGCCGCCGCGCCCGCCTGTCCGCGAGCCCGCTCGCCACTGCGTTGCATGGCTCCAATCGGGCGACAGGCATGACGCCGCCGCAGTCGCCCTCTCCTCTGTTCTTTCATATGCTACTCATGTTAAATAATTACTGATTTACTCAGTCCTGATCATTCCTGCGCAGGACCTGCCCGCGCAGGCGAGGGGCAGGAATCATCCGGATCAGCCAGATGGACTCCCGCCTGCGCGGGAGTGACGAGTAGAGCGGGGCGTTCAACTATCAGCCGGCGGTGGCGGACGCTCGACCGTCTCGCCGGTCGGCGGACATCAGGGGAGCACACCAATGAAGAAACCGGGAAGCGGCGCGGCCGGCACGGCCATGCCAGGGCGTGGATTGGCCTTGGCCTTGGCAGCGCTGGCGCTTGCCGGCGTTCACGGCATCACACAGGCACAAGAACGGCCGGCCAGCTACACGCAGGAAACACGGCAGTTCATCGCCTATGACGCACCGCTGATTGCCCTGACGCACGTACGCGTCATCGATGGTACCGGCGCGGCAGCGGCGGAGGATCGCACCGTCGTGCTGCGTGACGGCCGCATCGAAGCCATCGGCCCGGCAGACAAGACCAAGATCCCGAAGGGCGCGCAGGTTCTGGAACGACGCGGCTATACCGTATTCCCCGGCCTCGTCGGCATGCACGATCACCTCTTCGACGTGCCACCGCGCGGCGACTGGAACACCTGGGATTTCCTGCCCGCGCCGTTCACGGCACCGAAGCTGTACCTGGCGCATGGCGTCACCAGCATCCGCACCACCGGTTCGGTCGCATTCAACCTCGACCTGGGCGTCAAGCGCGCGATCGATGCGGGCAAAGCGCCCGGACCGCGCATCAACGTTACGGCTCCTTTCCTGGTGGATGAGAGCGCGGCCGGCAGCATGTATTGGGGCGTGAAGGGCCCCGAGGGAGCACGCGAGTTCGTGCGGTTCTACGCCGCGGCCGGCGCGCAATCCATCAAGGTCTACCAGTGGCTGACGCGCGAAGAGCTGACCGCCACCATCGACGAGGCGCATCGCCTGGGACTCAAGGTAACGGGCCACCTGTGCTCGCTCACCCATCGCGAGGCCGCCGAGCTGGGCATCGACAACATCGAGCACGGCTTCAGCTTCATGACCGACTTCAATCCCAACAAGAAGCCGGACCAGTGCCCGATGGGTGGCGGCGGCCGGCCGGTCGACGGCGACGAGCCGCGGTTCCAGGAGCTGGCGCACTTCCTGGCACAGAAGCACGTGGCCATCACCTCGACCATCCCGCTGGAAATGATGTTCACGCGGCCGCAGGCGGTGACCGACGAATATCTTTCCTACCTGACCACCGACACCCGCTTCGCCTACCTCAAGCGCCGCGCCCGTAATGAACCGATGTTCCCGGGCGCGCCTTCCGCCAACGGTGACGAAGCGATCAAGCGCGAGGTCGGACGCCTGCGCGCCTTCGTTGCGGCCGGTGGCCTGCTCATGCTCGGGCCGGATGCCATCAGTCCCGACCTCATCAAGGGCGACGCCGACCTGTGGGGCGTGCAGCTGCTGGTGGAAGGCGGCTTCAAGCCGACCGAGGCGTTCAAGATCGCCACCTCCAACGGCGCGCGCTTCCTGGGGCTGACCGACCTGGGCACGCTCGAACCCGGCAAGATCGCCGACCTGGTGCTGGTCAAAGGAGACCCGGCGACCCACATCGGCGACATCCACCAGGTGGAAACCGTGTTCAAGGACGGCATCGGCTACGACTCGGCCAGGCTCAAGGAAGCGGTGCGCGGCCAGGTGGGCCTGCGCTAGATGCGTCAATCAGCGCCGACGGCCTGTCGCGGCGGCGCTGCTGCAATGGCAGAATTGCAGCCCAGACTGTGGCAGCGGTTCTGCCCTCTCACCGGAGTGATCGACAGGCATGACAGCGCGCAAGAAGTCTTCCGCCAGAACCCAGCGCTCGACCCGGACGTCCCAGAAAGATATCCATCTGCGCGACCTGTCGCGCTCGCTGCCGCTGGCGCTGATGCGGGCGCGCGAAGCCGTAATGCAGTATTTCCGGCCGCATCACCGCGAGCACGGCGTCACCGAACAGCAATGGCGGGTGCTGCGCGTGCTGTACAAGAGCGGCGAGCTGGAAACCACCGAGCTGGCGCGTCAGGCGCTGCTGCTGGCGCCGAGCCTCACCCGCATCCTGCGCGATCTGGAAGCCGCGAAGATGATCCATCGGCGCTGGCTGGAAAGCGATCGCCGGCGCAGCGTGATCGGCATCAGTCCTGCCGGCGTGACGCTGCTGGCCAAGGTCGCCCCCCTGTCGGAGGCGAGCTTCGCGGAAATCACCCGCCTGTACGGGGAAAGCCGCCTGGCCGAGCTGTTCCGGCTGCTGCAGGAGCTGGAAGAGGCACTGAAGCGGCCCGCAGAAAACGCCACCGCGGCGACCGCCCCGACCCGGCAGCGGGCAGGCAAGAAAAAGACCCGCTGACCTGCGTTCTCTGCTGGTCGCCGTTTTGTTCCCTTTGGGGAGGGCGGCGCAGCAGCGCGAACTCTAAGTTCGATCCACGGAGTCGGCGCCCTGCCGGCCAGCAGGATCGCCATGTCTGAACCTTCCGCTTCCGCGCCCGCGGCACGCTCCGGTTACGAGAACCGGCTGCTGGCGCTGCTGTTCCTGACCTTCGGCTGCGTCTTCTTCGACCGGCTGGCCATCACCTTCCTGTTCCCGCAGATCGCCGCGGAGCTGAGCCTGACCAACAAGCACCTGGGCATCCTGTCCTCGGTGCTGGCTCTGACCTGGGCGGTCTTCGGATTCCTGCTGCCCTCCTGGTGCGACGCCCGCGGTACACGCAAACCCATGCTGGTCGCCGCGGTCGTCGTGTTCTCGCTCACTTCCGCGCTGTCCGGCGTCGTCTCCGGATTCGCATCGTTACTACTGATCCGCGCCGTCATGGGCGTGGCCGAGGGGCCGGTGCTGCCCTTGGCGCAGACCTTGATGGCAAGCGCCTCCTCCGACACCCGACGCGGCCTGAACATGGGACTGCTGCAAGGCTCGGCGGCCGGTCTGTTCGGCTCGGTGCTGGCGCCGCCCATCATCGTTGCCGTGTCCGGAGCCCTGGGCTGGCGGGCGGCGTTCTACATCTCCTGCGTACCGGGATTCATCCTGGCCTTCCTGATCTGGCGCTATGTGCGCGAGCCGCAAGCAGCAACCGCAGCGAAGCCAGTCTCATCGAGCTCGATGGCGAGTGTGATGCAAGCAGTGCGCGAGCTGCTCAAGTACCGCAACATCGTGGTGTGCCTGGCGATCGGTTGCGTCTACATCGCCTGGTTCATCGTCATCGTGTCCTTCGCGCCCACCTTCCTGATCAACGAGAAGCATTTCAGCAACTCCACCATGGGCTGGGTGATGAGCGCGCTGGGCATCGCGCACGTGTTCTGGGGTTTTGCGGTGCCGTGGATTTCCGATCGGGTCGGCCGCAAGCCGGCCATGATCGTGTTCACCGCCACCGCCGTGCTGGCGCCGCTGGCCCTGATCCACATCGATTCGCCGCTGCTGCTGGCGGGCGTGCTGCTGCTGACCTACACCGGCCTGGGCTGCTTCACTCTTTTCATGTCGACCATTCCGGCGGAGACCGTGCCGGCACGCTACATCGCGACGTCCATCGGCATGATCATGGGCCTGGGCGAAGTGGTCGGCGGCTTCCTGGCGCCGATAGTCGCCGGCTACGCCGCCGACAGCTACGGGCTGGCGACACCGTTCTGGATCTCAGCAGCAGGCGGCGCGCTGGCGCTGATTCTCTCCTTCTTCCTGGTCGAGACCGCACCACGCAAGGTCACAGCGAAAGGCCAACTCGACGCCGCAGCGCAGGCCCAATGAACATCAAGACCTTCCAGGCCGATCTGTTCCGTCAACGCAGCGCGCTGGTGATCGGCGGCACCACCGGCATCGGCGCGAGCACCGCCGACTACTTCGCAGAGCTCGGCGCCAATGTGATCGCCGCCGGACTTCCGGCCGCGCAAAAGACATGGGCGCCGCAACACCCGGCAGTGCGCACGGTCGCGCTCGACGCGACCGACGCAATCGCCTGCAAGGAACTGGTGCAGTCGCTTTCCGGCCTGGACTTCCTCATCAACTGCGCCGGCGTGAGTCGCGACCGCGACGAATACGACATGGACATCTTCGAACGCGTGCTCGCCATCAACCTGACCGCAAGCATGCGCATGTCAATGCTTGCGGCGCCGCTGCTGCGCACTGCCCGCGGCGCCATCGTGAACGTGGCGTCGATGTACAGCTACTTCGGCAGCGAGGATCGTCCGGCGTACAGCGCAAGCAAAGGCGGCATCGCACAGCTCACGCGCTCGCTGGCACAGACCTTCGCCGAGGATGGCGTTCGCGTGAACGCAGTAGCCCCCGGCTGGATCAAAACGCCGCTGAGTGCTGGCTTGCGTGCCGACACAAGCGCATCGCAGCGCGTGATCGATCGAACCCCGTTCAAGCGCTGGGGCGAGTCCGCCGAAGTCGCTTCGGTCATCGCCTTCCTGTGCTCGCCCGCCGCCGGCTTCATGACCGGCACCCTGGTCCCGGTCGACGGCGGCTACCTGACCGTCTGAACCCCGCCCTCACTGCCGCTGTGTCGCCGCGCATAGGATCTATGCGGGCGCCGCAAGGGGTTGTGCGGAAGAATGCCAGCCGTTTTTGGGGATTCAACCGAGGAACAATCCATGTCCAGGACGCTACTGTTTACATCGCTTCTCACCCTCGCCGCCGCCGTGCCGGCCGCCGCTGCCGACGTCGGCGGCAGTTGGCAGATCGAAGGCACCATCGGCCAGATGCCGATCAACGTGGTGTGCGATCTGGTCGAGAAGGACCACAAGCTCACCGGCAATTGCCACAACTCGGACTTCAGCGATCTGAAGGTGACCGGCGAGGCAACCGACACCACCGCCAACTGGACCTACGACGTGAACTACCAGGGCCAGCAGCTCACGGTCTCGTACAACGGCAAGCTCAAGTCGGCCACCGAGATGGAAGGCGAGATCGCCGTCGGCGGCAGCCCGACCGGCTCGTTCACCGCCAAGAAGAAGTAATAGATGGAGGCCGCGCATCGCTCCTGCTCAGGCGGGAGCGATGCCGGCCGATTCGATCGCCGGTACCGCTCGCGTGACGAGCGCCGAGCTTGCGCAGTGTTGCGCAAGACCGTGACGACCCCCACTAGTCAGCGCTGCGTGAAGCGCCTGACGGTATCCGCAACCAGATCCTGCAGTATTGCTTCGATTGCGTCGCGGCTGCGCTGCCGGACCGACAGGGCATGAAACATTTCGAAGCCAGTCAGCGCGAACAGCGTATCGATCAGGTCTGATTTCTTCCGGCTCGCGCCGGGCATCAGCCGGTCGACCAGAACCGTGAGCGCGCGCCGACGACGCTCGGTGCGCTGTTTGAGGCTTGCCGCGATCTCATCGTCCAGCCGCGCGACTGCTCCGAACCTGGGCAGGACCGCCCCCTGACGGGACCAGAAGCGGCAAAACACCGACACGAACTGGCGCAACGCCTGTTCGACATCGGCTTGGGCGAACACCGCGTGCAACTCAAATAATCCGCCTTCCTGCGCCAGCTCATCGAACAGCGCTTCGAGCAAACCGCGTTTGGATCCGAACTGGTTATAGACGGTAAGACGCGTAACCCCGGCCTGACGCGCCACGGCGTCCAGCGAAAACACCGGTGCTCCCTTTCCCGCTCCCAATACCTCACGGGCTGCGATCAGAATGCGCGTCCGCGTCTCGTCCGCTGCGGCTGCGCGGATCTCGCTTCGATAGATTCTTTTCTTGACACTCATGAATCAAATATACAGCATGTATATCCAATAGAGGCGAAGGAGCGAACTCATGATCAGCGCGACTGCAATCGTTTTGGCTCGGGCCATTCATATCCTGGCCGGCGTGGCGTGGGCCGGTGCGGCGGTGATGATGGCGGTGGCGATCGTACCGATTCTGCTGCGTCACGGTGCGGACGGCGCCGGCAGATGGCTCGGGATGGCAGCCATGCGCGCCGGAATCATCTCCGGCATTTCCGCGCTGCTGACCATCCTGTCAGGTATTTATCTGTTTGTTGTTCTGCACGCGGGCGACGACACGGCCGGCGGTCGGGTGCTGGGAGCGGGTGCGGTCGCAGCGCTGCTGTCGCTGGCTGTCGGCATTCTCATGGGCCGTCCTGCCGGCATGAAGCTCGCCAAGATGCAGCAGGAAGGGAATGCATCCGCAGTAGCACCGGAGCAAGTGCGCGCCCTGCAGGCACGCGTGCTCATCAGCTCGCGTGCTGCACTCGGCCTGCTCGCTCTCTCCGTGTTGGCGATGGCGACCTTCCGCTACGTGCAGGCATTGGCGAGCTGATTCAGGCCAGCATCACACCGGGCCGGCGCCCTCGTCGTAGTGCGTCACCGAAGCCTTGCGGATGAAGGCGCCGGCCTTGTTGTTCTGCACCGCGCCGTCCTTGGTCAGTCCGAGGAATTTTCCGGTGGAGCGCAAATCCTTCATGTTGAAGAAGAACACCGAGGCCACCGGGATCAGGAACTCGCGGAAGGTGAAGAGATACTGGTCCTCGTCAAACTTGTAATAGCTCGCCAGATCGACATCGCCGTGGCCGCGCTGCTCACCCACCAGGCACTGCCAGCAGTAGCGCTCCGAGTTCAGATAAGTGTGCTCGTAGAGATGGCGCGGGCTGTAGCGCTGGAAGGTGCGCATGCCGATCAGGTCGCGCGTCGGCCCGGGCTCGATACCAATCGGCGCGACACCCGGGTCGCCGACCACCCCGACCGTGAAGTACTGATCGACCAGCGGCTTGCCTTCGACACGAACCTCACCTGCGACTGAGAGACAGGACAGCACGCGTCGGCTCTGCGTGTTCACGATCAGCGTCAGCGCTTCGCGCGGCTTGGTCGCGAACGTCATGTCGATGAAAAAAGTGCTGGGAGCGACTTCGATCGCCTCGTACCAATCTCGCCCCTGCTCCGCGCCCTGCGACCAGGTCAGCGCGTCGCGCGATTGAAAGTTCAGCGTCAGGCGCTGCCTGCCCAAGGCAAGTGCGAGGGACTTGCCCACCAGCGCGTCCGTGGTCGGCAGGCGATTGGTATCGATGCCGGCGGCGAAATCTTCGTAGTTCTTCCAGTCAGCAGGTCTGGACATGATGTCTCCTCAATCCGCAAAAGCCAGCGTCGGCAGATCGACCGCGCTCGAGCCGCCGTCCACCACCACCACCGAACCGCTCATCATCGAAGCCTCCGACGAGGCGAGAAAGCAGGCGACGTTGGCCACTTCCTGCGCTTCGGCGGGACGGCGCAGCGGCACGTGGCGGGTCACGAGCGCATACGCCTCGTCGGTGGTCTTCAAACCGTGTTTCTGCCGGATGACGTCCATCTGCTCATCCGCCATCGCGGTACGCACCCAACCGGGACAGAGTGCGTTGATACGGACGCCTTTCGGCCCGTAATCGCGAGCGACCGAGCGAGTCAGCCCGATGAGTGCATGCTTGGTGGTGACGTAGCCGACCACCTCGGGTCCGGCAAACAAGCCGGCGATGGACGACACCACCACCGCATTGCCGCGCGATTCGATCAGATCGGGCAGGCACTCGCGGACGCAAACGAACGCCGTGGTGAGATTGGAGTGCAGCGCTTCGGCCCAGCTTGCGTCGTCGGTAGTTGCAGCCGACCCCAGACCGTGTCCGCCCGCGTTGGCGATGAGCACATCGAGCCGGCCGAACCGCTGCCGGATCTGGGTCAGCGTGGCTTTCACGTCATTGGCATTGCCCGCATCGCCCACCGCAACGACGCCGTGCAAGGGCGCCGCCACTTCCTCGAGCTTGTCTCGCCGCCGACCCATCAGCACGACCTTGCCGCCATCGGCGACGAAGCGCCGCGCGATGGCCGCGCCTATGCCCGTGCCACCACCGGTAATCAACGCAACTTTGCCCTCGAAGCGCATGAACGCCGCTCTCCTTCACATCTCGCAGTAACCGTTCGCGGCAGCGTAGGTGCGCGCCACCGGACCAGCGCGGTCGAGAAGGAACAAAAGGGCAACCGATAAGGAACCCGGTGCTGCGCACGGCGCTGTCTGATGCCTGTGCACGGCACCGCCTGGTCCCGAACGGCACTATGGAAACGACCAACCTTCGTCATTCCCGCGAAAGCGGGAATCGATCGGTGCCCAGGGGCTGTTCAGGAAAGATGGATTCCCGCTTTCGCGGGAATGACGGAGGGAGCTAGCTCATTCTTATCCGTGCGGCAGATTGTGTTGCCGACGCAGCTCCGACGGCGACAGCCCGTAGCGCTCGCGGAACACGCGGGCGAAGTGGGTGGTGCTGTTGAAACCCCATTCGAACGCGATCACCGAAACGCTTTTCGCACTCTGGGTGCCATCCGTGAGCGAGCGATGACAGGCTTCCAGCCGGCGCCGCAGGATGTACTTGGAAACGGCTTCGTCCTCGCTGGCGAAGATCTTGTGCACGTAACGCGGCGAGACCCGGAAATGGTTGGCGATGGTCGCCGGCACCAGCTCGGGATCGCCCAGGTGCAGGTCGATGAAGCGGCGGATCCGCAGCTTCCACAGCGTCTGCACGGTGGAGCCGTCGAGCGGCTGCCGCGACGAGTCCATGAACGAAGTGGCGAGCATGTCGCAGATCGAGTCGGCGAGACGTTCCGCCGCCACCGTCTCCATGTCGCTCTGGCACTGCTCCCAGAACAGGTTCACGAACTTGGAGACCAGCGCGCTGGTGCCGGAACGGCCGGACATGTGCCGATTGATGAAGATCTCCGGCGTCGGCAGGCGACGCTTGAGCACGGCCTGCGGGATGCGCAGCACCAGCATGCTGTTGTCGCCGCCCAGGATCAGCTCGCAGGGCAAGGTGCTGTCGCACAGCACGAAATCGCCGGCTTCCAGCAGCACCTCGGTGTGGACCTGGCGATTGAGGCAGGTGCCGCGGCGCTGCAGGTGAATCAGATAGACGGGACTGGGCGCGCGGCTCGCCAAACCGTGCGAGTGCACTACCCGAGTGGGCGTGGAGATCGCTTCGGCGAAGCCGATGCCAGCGAAATCCACCGCCTTGAGGCTGGCTTCGAAGGCGATCTCGCGGTCCGGCTCGACCTGCAGATCGGTGATCACGCCGGACGCGCGCTCGTTCCAGAACTCCACGCGCCGATGCGGCGCTACGGCTTGCGTCGAGTACTGTACGAAGCTCTCTGCCATATACAGAAACGGATAGGCCGGAACCGGCCTGCAACCCCTGTGAGCGGAGCTTACCCGAAGCGATGCGCGTTGGGTCAAGCGGCCCTCCATTAATTATGAAGTTAAATAATTGCTGCGATAGCAGCAACGGCAGGACGGCCCGAACCGCCCTGCCGCCCCGTCCTCGCCGCCGCTGTTTGCCAATCCGCCAGGCCGCTCCTCATGGCAGCGGCCATGCGGACCGACGCGACCGACTACTTCTTCGCCGCCGGATTGAAATCGCCGAGCACTCGCAGCTTCTTCTCCACGTCGGGCTGCTGCAGCTGCTCCTTGGTGTATTCCTTCTCGCGGTAGATGTTGTTCTCGTAACCGCCGGGGTTGTAGATCATGACGCCGCGATAGTCCTTGTTGCCGACCACTTTCACCGAGTGCACGGTGTCCGGCGGGATGTAGACCAGTCCACCCGGACCGACCACGTGGGTCTCGCCGCCCACGGTCCATTCCACCTGGCCCTCGACCACGTAGAACACCTCGGCGTGCTCCTTGTGGAAGTGCGGCGGCACGGTGAAGCCGGGATGCCACACCTCGTCCAGCACCGAGAAGCGGCCATCGCTCTGGATGGAAGTCAGCTTCACCTCGCTGACTTCATCCTTGCGCGGAAACGTCTCGCCGGCCTTGGGCAGCGAGAAATGGTGCTTGGCGGGCGCAGGGGTGTCCTGGGCATATGCAGCATCGACGCAGAGGGCGGCCACGGCGACCAGCGCGGACTTGCTCGCTCGACGGATTCTCGAAGCCATCGGATCGTTCCTCCTGGATGAATTGAAAGAGCGTTGCCAACGGGGGCGAACCGTAGAACGCGCCCTCTTCGGGGATTCAACCGACAGGGAACAAAACCGCCACTGCTGCCGCACGGTAGCTGGCAGACTCCCGGCGCCGGTCCTGCCGGAACTGCGAGTAGACGTCCGAGCTATTTGCGGCTGGCGCAGCGCGCTGCGTATCATCACGAGCAGTCGTGAACGCACCGACGGCACGTCGCCGTGACGTGCTTACCGGAGCGCGGTTTTGGCATTCATATCCAGGCTTCGGCAAAGGAAACACCCGCACTTGTCCACCGCACGCTACGAGCAGGTCAAAGAACACGTCCTGCGGCGGATTGCCTCCGGCGCCCTGCGAGTCTCCGACCGGGTGCCTTCGGAGAACGAGCTGGTCAGCAAGCTCAAGGTGTCGCGCATGACGGCCAACCGGGCCCTGCGCGAGCTGGCTGAAGAAGGCTACCTCGTGCGTGTTGCCGGCGTCGGCACATTCGTGGCCGAGCGCCGCGTGCATGCTCACCCGCTGGAAGTCCACAACATCGCCGACGAAGTCCGCGCCCGCGGCCACGAATACAGCTGCAAGGTGTTGAAACTGGCCGAGATCGAGGCGGATGAGACGATCGCCGCCCGCTTCGGACTCGCCGTCGGCGCGCGGCTGTTCCATTCGTTGCTGCTGCATTATGAAAGCTCGACGCCATTGCAGCTCGAAGACCGATACGTCAACGCGCTGCTGGTCCCCAGCTACCTCAAAGTCGATTTCACGCGCCAGACGCCGCACGAATACCTGATGCACCAGGCGCCTTTGCATCGCGCCGAACATACCGTGCAGGCCATCGTTCCCGATGCGCGTATCGCCAAGCTCCTGAAACTGGGACCATCCGAAGCCAGCCTGCTGGTGCGCCGGCGTACCTGGAGCAACGACAAGCTCGCCACGATCGCGGACCTGTATTATCCCGGCTCGCGTTACGAGCTGTCGGGCACGTTCAAGCCTTGACGGGACGGTGCTGCCGCAGAGCAGCGGCGGTATCTTCGCTTCCTTACTTTCGAGGTAGCGGTAGCGCGCGGCGTGGGTGAGAGCCGCGGAATACGCGCAAGCGGCTGTGACCGCGTGTTGCTCTGTCCCCGGCAGGAGCGGACCTGACGCTCAAGCCCTTGATTAGCCAAGCGACCACCCGCGTCTACGCCCTAGGGTCTCTTGCCTGTACTTGTATATACAGGTATAGATTACGCATCCTCCCCTCTCGCCTTTCGGGAAGCGCCATGTCCAACAATCCGCCCCCCACCCGCGTCATCCGCGCCCCGCGCGGCAGCACCCTTTCATGCCGCAGCTGGCTGACCGAAGCGCCGCTGCGCATGCTGATGAACAACCTCGATCCGGACGTCGCCGAGCGGCCGGAAGACCTGGTCGTGTACGGCGGCATCGGTCGCGCCGCGCGCAACTGGAAGTGCTACGACCAGATCGTCGCGGCGCTCAAGGAACTGGGTGACGACGAAACCCTGCTGGTGCAGTCCGGCAAGCCGGTCGGCGTGTTCCGCACTCATGCCGATGCGCCGCGCGTACTAATCGCCAATTCCAATCTGGTGCCGCACTGGGCCACCTGGGAGCACTTCCGCGAACTGGACGCCAAGGGCCTGATGATGTTCGGCCAGATGACGGCCGGCTCCTGGATCTACATCGGCAGCCAGGGCATCGTGCAGGGCACCTACGAGACCTTCGTCGAGATGGGCCGCCAGCATTTCGGCGGCAACCTGGCCGGCAAGTGGATTCTGACCGCGGGCCTGGGCGGTATGGGCGGCGCGCAGCCGCTGGCGGCCACCATGGCTGGCGCTTCGATGCTCGCCATCGAATGTCGCCCCGAGCGCATCGCCAAGCGTCTGCAGACCCGCTA
>Ga0182738_1001276_pt1 | contig 32020 bp, 27 predicted proteins | sample eDN5th30CBELigMG_FD_128876 | JGI IMG/M metagenome (GOLD analysis project Ga0182738, IMG submission 128876) | Enriched Miracle-Growth compost microbial communities from Emeryville, California, USA - eDNA 5th pass 30_C BE-Lig MG (version 2)... ...
CAGTTAAGGATGCCTTTCAATTAGGAAAAGATTTTATTCACCAAGCAATTAAAATGGATCTTCATATAGGAAGCGGACATGGTCCGACAAATCATTGGGCTTACCAAGAAAGTAAAAGGTAGGAACAAATAGCTATTCGGAGGAAATATGACAATATATACAAGTGAAAAAATAAAAGAATTGCTAAAAGTGTATTTTATTATGGGAAGCAATAACTGCAGCTTAGCTCCTGATTATGTACTAGAAGAAGCATTAAAGGGCGGCATTACGGTGTTCCAATTTAGAGAGAAAGGAACCGGTGCATTAGAAGGAGAAGCAAAATTTCAACTTGCAAAAAGAATGCAAAAATTATGTAATCATTATAATGTTCCATTTATAGTCAATGATGATATTGAACTCGCGATAGCATTGGATGCAGATGGAGTGCATATTGGCCAAGAGGATGAGAATGCAATAAAGGTTCGAGAATGGATCGGTAATAAGGTATTAGGTGTATCTGCTCATTCAATAGAGGAAATAAAGCTGGCAATGGAGGCAGGAGCTGATTATATCGGCATTGGTCCCATTTATGCAACAAGCACAAAAAAAGATGCGAAGGCAGTGCAAGGAACATCCTTTATCGAAAAAGTTAAACAACTAAATCTTCGAATACCAATAGTAGGAATTGGCGGGATTACGATTGATAATGCATATCCTGTAATTAAAGCAGGAGCAGATGGAGTTGCAATTATTTCGGAAATTAGCATGGCAGAAAATCCCTATGAGCAAACAAAGCGACTAAAGAAAGTGGTTACTGACCAAGAGTAGCTGTATTTTGGTGGAAGCTTTCATTCAAATGGAGGTTTTTTGCGGAAAATAGACATTCACCCAACCCAAATATATATCCTTGCATACAATAATTTTGTAAGAGGAGCTAGTTAAGAAAAAATATAGAGGCTCCTTCCTCGTTAACCAGTTATAGAAATGGTTAATATACTACAAAAATGAGAAAGGGAGATGTATATATGTACGGTTATGGTGGATATGGTTATGGTTGCGGATATGGCGCTGGTGTTGGATATGGCGGCGGATTCGCGCTAATCGTTGTATTATTTATCTTGTTAATTATCGTTGGTGCAACTTTTATTTGCTAATAAACGAATGAAAAGCTGACTTCTTGTCAGCTTTTTTTACATTTATAGAGGACGGGATTAAAAGTTGGAAAAATGAGAAGAATTGTCCCTGTTTAACTCGCTTCTGTGATAACGCTTACTTGAATGAGATTAAAAATACATAAAATTATAGCGAAAAATCAAAAAGAGATGAATAAAATGAAATTAGTTATAATATTTTAATTTTTAAGAAAATTAATTTTCAAATTCTTATTGACAGAAAATTTAATATAGGTAAAATAAAGTTATTAGAGTGTTAGATTATGTGACACTTGATGGTAAGTATATATACATAAAGGGGGAAGGAATCTTAATGGAAAATTTAGAGTTTTTGATGAACAGCTTGTGGACGATGGTTGCTGCAATTTTAGTTATTTTTATGCTTGGTGGATTTATATTATTAGAAGCAGGTTCCACAAGAATGAAAAATGCGGGACATATCGCAGGAAAAACAATCTTTACTTTTGGAATTGCCTCATTAGTATTCTGGGCTGTAGGTTACGGATTCATTTTTGGAGATAATGCAAATTTCTTTGTAGGGATGAGCGACTTTTTCTATGGAGGAGGGCAAGTTGAGGATGCTGGGTTACAAACTACCGTATTCTTTGTCTTCCAACTAGCTTTTGCTGGAATTTCCTTAACGATTGCTCTAGGAGGATTTGCAGAGCGTGCGAAATTATCTGTATATCTAATTTTCTCTATATTATTTGGCATTTTGGTTTATCCAATCATTGCACACTGGATTTGGGGTGGCGGCTGGTTAGCAGCGCACGGCAAACAAGATTTTGCTGGATCAACGGTTGTTCACTTAACTGGTGCTGCGGCTGCATTAGCTGCAACAATGCTATTAAAACCACGTATTGGTAAATATAATCCAGACGGTTCTGCTAACCCAATATTCGGACATAACCAAGTTTATACTGCGCTTAGTGTATTGATTCTTTGGGTAGGTTGGTTTGGATTTAACGCTGGTAGTACTGTTTCTGTTTCAGATGGATTTTTCGGATATGTTGCATTAAACACAAACTTAGCAGCAGCAGCTGGTGCAGTTGCAGCATTGTTAATTTCTTGGATTGTGTTAGGTAAATCTGATATTACAACAATGCTAAATGGGGCATTAGCTGGTCTTGTTGCAATTACAGCGTCTTGTGCTTTCGTAGAACCATGGGCAGCAGTTATTATTGGTTTAATTGCTGGAGTTCTTGTATTTTACAGTGCTCGTTTCTTTGAAAGTAGAAAAATTGACGATCCAATCTTTGCCTTATCTGTACACGGAACAGCAGGGATTTGGGGTACGTTATCAAATGGTTTATTTGCGACAGCAGAGTTAGCTGAGTATACTGGCGTAGGTAAAGCTGGTCTCTTCTACGGTGGAGGATTTGGGCAATTAGGTATTCAAGCACTTGGTGTAATAACTTGTGGACTTTTCGCTTTTGCAGTAAGTTATGTCATCCTATTTGTTATTAAGAAAGTCAGCGGACTACGTGTAACAGAAGAGGAAGAAATCATGGGCTTAGATATCAGTGAACATGGTTCATATGGTTACCCTGAAACTTTCTTATCAAAAGAAGAAACAAAAAGCTTATAAGTAATGGTTAATAGCCCTTTTTAAGGATAATGCTACTGAACCTACTAGGATAGGAGTCTCGCTGAAAAGTGGGACTTTTATCTTTTTTTAAACTATTGGGCATTGCTTATTTTAAAGTTTATCCATAAATCCTTTTTTGAAAATAAGGTTCACAGCTTGAATGCGTTTTATAGGTAATAGTGTAGGGTGATTTGTGGATGACGGAAATAACCTTCTATGAAAGTTTCTCTATATAGAAAGAGTCAGGGATAAAGATAACATGATATGATAGACATAAATATAAAATGAATGTAAATATACTTTTAATATCTTTTACCAAAGGAAGTGCATGGATGTGCTCTGAAAATAGACGATTAACTGAGCTAAAAAAGGAAAAGGAACTTTTTTTAAAAACAAATAGGTATGATAGCAAGGAATTAAATGAATTTCATGATGGAATATTTAATTGTTTATTTCAATATATCCTCTCTGAATATATTAAAACAAATGGAGAACCTCCATGCTCCTTTGTATGGTTTGTAACAGGAAGTGCTGGTAGAAAGGAACAGGGGATTTTAAGCGATCAAGATCATGGGATTATTTATGAGAAAACAGAAATAATCTGCAATCAATATTTTATGAAACTCGGAAAATGGATTAGTGATGCCTTAGATGAAATAGGATATCCATACTGTGAAGGAAATGTCATGAGCAGTAATTCAACATGGTGTAAATCGTTAGAAGAGTGGAAACAACAATTACATCAATGGTTGGTAAAAGAAAACTGGGAATCGATTAGATTTTTGCAAATTTTTTATGATAGCAGAAAAATTTTTGGAGACCAAGAATATGTTCAGGAATTAAGAAACTATATACATCAATATTGTGTTATGCATCCAGCCCTTTTAAAAAGATTTATGAATAATGTGATGCGGATAAAAAAAGGGGTAGGAATATTTGGCCAATTTTTCGTTGAAAGATCTGGAAGTCACAAAGGCTCGATTCATTTAAAACATACCATGTATTTGCCATATGTAAATTCGATTCGACTACTTTCCATTCGAGAAAGAATTCAAGAAACATCTACAATAGAACGAATAAAGACTTTGCGAGAGATGAAGAAATATGACGAATGGTTAAAAGCCTATGAATATTCATTTAATAGAATATTAGAATATCGGATCATTTTATTTAAAGAAGCAAAAACATATGAAGACGTTCACTATTTGAATATCAAACAGTTATCGAAAGAACAGAGGCAAGAAATAAAAACGTTAATGCGAAATGGTATCAAATTATATCAACAAGTACAAAGGATAATGGAAAAAGGGTGTTAACATGGGAGTAGAATCATTTCTTCAATACATGAGAGATTTATACGGAAAAGTCAATTCGAGTGTATTGCATGCTACCTCGAGTGGAAGTAATTCACAGCAAATCGCTTTTATGCGCCAGCTTCAGAAAGATTTAAAAGTTGAAGTTGCTTCCAGATTGCCATTAGATAATTTAAAAGCTGTTGTTTTTGATATAGAAACAACGGGTTTTTTACCCGATAAAGGGGATCAAATTATTTCAATTGGTGCAGTTAAAGTGCAAGGGTGTCAGATCCTAGAGGAACAATTTTATACATTAGTGAATGCGGGTGTTGAAATACCAGAGGAAATTAGTCGCCTAACAGGAATTCAAACCAATGATTTGCAGGATGCCCCGCCATTATCCGATGTACTTGTACAATTTTTTGAATTTATAGACGAGGATACCCTTGTAGCCCATCACTCCTCCCATGAGAAAAGCTTTATGCAATCTGCATGCTGGAAAAGTTTCAAAACGCCTTTTAAGCATCGAATTGTAGATACAGCTTTTTTATTTAAAATTGTTGAACCAAACATAAAGATATTAACATTGGAGGACTGGTGTACATTTAGTGATATTCCAGTAATCGATCGTCATCATGCATTGGGTGATGCTAAATTAACTGCTATTCTATGGTGTCATTATTTAGAAAGGGCACAAAAATTAGGATGTCGTACTTTACAAGATATCTACGAAAGACTAGCTTTACGATAAATTATTCATGAGAAGATTTTAACATTTATGGTGGTGAATTTCGATGAGCGTATTTGAAACAGAAAGATTGCTGCTAAGAAGGTGGCAAGAATCGGATTACAAAGATTTATATGAATATGCAAAAAGGGAAGATGTTGGTCCATTTGCAGGTTGGGCTCCCCATAAAAGCGAGCAAGAAAGCAAAGATGTAATTCGCTATTTTTTACAAAATAATAATTCGTATGCTATCGTTTGGAAAGAGGAGAATAAGGCGATTGGCAGTATTGGGTTTCATAAGCGTACACCGGATGTTAAGCTTTCTCATTTAGCACAGCGTGAAGTTGGGTTTGCCTTAAATCCAGCCTATTGGGGTAGAGGGATTGTACCAGAAGCGGTTAATCATCTTTTAGTTTTTGGATTTGAACAATTGCAATTGGATTTGATCTGGTGTGGACATTTTGATTTTAATAAAAAGTCAAAACGAGTTAATGAAAAATGTGGTTTTCAATATCGTTTTCAGAAAAAAGATCGCTATAAGCTTTTTAACAATCAAATCATCACGAGCGTCTATTATTGTATGACAAAAGAAGATTATTTCGAAAAAAAACAGCAAAGAGCTAAAAAGGTATTTATCTAATACAAATATATAAAGTTAGAATTAGTTAAATGAAATACAAAGAGTGCAGGAAATGATTAAAAGGAGCAACAGTGGCAGTTGCTCCTTTTAATTTTTAGTTTATAGCTCGTCAAATCCGTTGTCTACATGGTTGACTTTTACATATTGACGTGATTTCTGTTCAAAGAAATCCGATTTTCCTAAATCTACATCTTCGTATGCTTTGATCCAGCGTAATGGATTTTTGCGACAACCTTCAAATGGGCGATTAAATCCAAGCTGATTAGCTCTTACATTCGCATAAAACTTTATATAATCTTCTACATCTTGCAGAAGAATTCCATCGATTTTATTGCCGATAATATATCTTGCCCACTCAATTTCTAATTCTGCAGCTTCCTTCATCGTATCCTCTACGAAAGAAGCGAGTTCTTCGTTGTTATATTCTGGATATTGGTTTAGAACTTCTTTGAATATTTTTACAAACAAATCAACATGAATTTGTTCATCACGATTAATATAGTTAATCATCGTGCTAGTTGCCACCATCTTTTGATTTCTTGCTAGGTGGTAGAAAAAAGCAAATCCTGAATAGAAAAATAAACCTTCTAAAACTACATCATATACAATCGATTTTAATAGGTTATTAGGAGTTGGATTTTCTGCAAAATAAGCATATCCATTTGTTACAAACTCATTTCTTTTTTCAAGGATTGGCTCTGTGCGCCAAAATTCAAACACTTCCTCTTGCTTTTCCATTGGAACTAAACTAGATAGAACATATGAATAGGAATGATTATGAATAACTTCCTGTTGTGCCAAAATAATCATTAAAGCAGATAGGCTTGAATCTGTTAAATAATCTGCTACTTTCCCTGCATAATCTGTTTGAATGCTGTCTAATAAAGCTAATAAGCCAATAATCTTTAAAAATGCATCCTGTTCATAGTCAGATAATTCAGGGAATTGCTTCATATCTTGACTCATATTAATTTCAAACGGTGTCCAAAAATTAGCAAGCATTTTTTTGTATTTCGGGAACGCCCATTGATAGCGAACATCATCCCAGTTTAATATGTTGGAGCATTCTCCATTAATAATGGCTGTTGATTTATTTGGTGCTTGTTTATTCATAATGGGTCTTTTTTTAACGACTTCTTCCATTTTATTTTCCTCCTTATCATACAGTAATCAGCTAGAGCAAGAATCGCAATCTTCTACTTCAGAGGAAGTAGATCTTAAATAATAGGTTGTTTTTAAACCGTTTTTCCAAGCTGCTACATGTAAATCTAGTAACTCTTTTGCTTTAATCGTGTTTTGGACATATAGATTAAAAGATATTGCTTGATCAATATGTTTTTGACGTTTAGCTGTTTGTTTAATACTCCAATGTTGATCGATCAAATAGGCAGATTTATAAAACCATGTTGTATCCTTATTTAGATCTGGTGCTGTAACAGGAATTTTATAATCTTTTTTCTCTTCTGAATATTGTTTTTTGAATATTGGATCAATGCTTGGTGTGCTTCCAGCGATTAAAGCAGTTGATGCGTTTGGTGCTACAGCTAATAAATATCCATTGCGTAATCCGCTATCGTGGACAGTTCTTTTTAATGCTCCCCAATCGTATTTACTTTCTACTGCATCATAACCTCTTTTTGTAAAATAAGCTCCAGTTTCCCAATCGGAACCTTGAAAAACAGGATACGCACCTTTTTCCTTTGCTATTTCTGCGCTTGCAGAAATAGTTAAATAGCTAATTTTTTCATATAAATCGTCTGCATAGGATACAGCTTCATCTGATTCCCATTTAATTTGCTTTAATGCAAGTAAGTGATGCCATCCAAAGGTTCCAAGACCAATAGCACGATATTTTTGATTTGTAACCTGTCCTTGGATAACAGGAATAGTATTTAAATCAATGACGTTATCAAGCATTCGTACTTGAATGGGAATTAATCGTTCTAGAACATCAGCGGTAACAGATTTTGCTAGATTTATAGAAGAAAGATTGCAGACTACAAAATCTCCTGGGGTTTTTTCAATAATAATTCTGCCATCTTCATATTTTTGCTCTGTTACTATTGTAGGACTTTGATTCTGAACAATTTCTGTGCAAAGATTTGTACAATAAACCATTCCTAAATGACTATTTGGATTTTTGCGATTTACTTCATCTCGATAAAACATAAAGGGAGTACCAGTTTCTAACTGACTTCTTAATATACTTTTCATAATATTAATTGCTGGAACAATTTCCTTTGATAAATCAGGATGGTTTACACATTCTTCATATCTTGTCCGGAATGAACCTTTTCCCATTTCTTCATCAAAGAAATCCTCCAAATTATATCCCATTACTGTTCTTACTTCATGAGGGTCAAATAAATACCAATCTTCCCGTTTCTCTACTTTTTCCATAAATAAATCAGGGATGCAGATTCCTGTGAATAGGTCATGTGTGCGGTATCGTTCATCGCCATTATTTAGTTTACTATCTAGGAAGGAAAAGATATCTTTGTGCCAAACATCTAAATAAACGCTTATAGCACCTTTGCGTTGCCCGAGCTGGTCGACACTGACAGCTGTATTGTTTAGCTGCTTCATCCATGGGATAACACCAGATGATGCACCTTTAAATCCTTTTATAGCACTACCGCGACTTCTTATTTTTCCGAGATAAACACCAATTCCTCCACCGTTTTTTGATAGATTTGCAATATCTGTATTGCTATCATAGATAGATTGTAAAGAGTCATCAATTGTATCGATAAAGCAGCTTGACAATTGACCCCAGTTTTTCCCAGCATTAGATAGAGTAGGAGTAGCTACGGTCATATAAAGATTGCTTAGTGCCCAGTAAGCTTCTTTTACCAGTGTTAATCGGCTCTTTTTTGGTTCATTTTTCATTAAGTGCATACTAATAATCATAAAACGCTCTTGTGGTAATTCGAAAACTCGTTTTTGATGATCACGAGCTAGATAGCGATCAGAGAGCATCCGAAGTCCGATATACGTAAATAAATAATCGTTTTTCTGTTGAATAACTGATTCAAGCTCTGTGATATCCTCTTTTGTATATGTATCAAGGATAGAAGGATGATAGATTCCTTTTTTGGTTAAAGTATCAATTAAATGGTAAAAATTTTCGTATGCATTTTGGTTGGTAGAATGACGGTTTTCCTTTCCTTGTCTATATAGGTCATTTAATAGTAAGCGAGCAGCAACATAAGTCCAATCTGGGGAATTTTCATCCATATAGCTTAATGCTTCCAGAATAAGTTGATGAATAAATTCTTCTTCCTTTATTTCATGCTTATTCTCTACATATTGTTTTGCTCGAGTTTTAAGCGGTTGGAAATCTAAATGGTGATAGTCTTTTTCTAGTTCATCAAAAAGGAAAAGTGTATCATTTTCTATTGTTTTCATAGTAAACCCCCTAGTAATTAATTTTAGAAGCTACTTTCTACATTTTTTGTTGCTTTGGGAATATGCAAGAAATGCAAAGATATCTATTTATTTCTCCACAACAGGGTAGAAAAAGCCAATAAAAAAAGCCACTCAACTTGTTGAGTGGATCAAACGATGGCATAAAGGTATCCCAAAAGTGTGTATGGGGTTAAGTTTATACCATCGTTTCATCATCTCAAAGTCCCGGAGTAATGAAACACAAGTGTTTGGCAGGTCTCCTGGCTAGTGAATTATCCTACAATAAGACCTTCCCGAGAAGAATATTCTCAGTGGTTTTCTTAGTTCGTATCACATACAGTTGCGGGTACAGCTTCGGCTTCGCACCGAATTCCCTATTAAGTCCTTATAAGGACACCAAAACTTGTGGCATATTAAATTTTTTCGTAACTATTCTATGTAACGAATTTGTCATTAGCTACGACAAATGTAAATGTCTTTCAAAAAAAAGTCGCTTCTTAAGAAGCGAAAAAGAGACATTGGATATTGAGAGTTGTAATAATAACTATATATAGTAAGATTTTGTTGATTATCAACTATATATTGATTTGATAGTATCATACAATCCATATTTACGCAATTACTTTCTATTAAAATAATTTAGGTTAGGAGAAGTACGATATAAAATAATAGGATAAAGGCCGCTCCGAAAATTATAAAATATTTAGACCATACATGTGGAAGTTTTTTTCGTTGTATTCCTTTATTAAAACTGATAAGGGAAAGGCCATTTTTATAAATAACAAAATAAATTAACGCAAATCCGATATATTGTAAGATAAATAATCCAGTAAGGGACTGTTTGTTCTCCAAGAAATGAACATTAGGATAAGAATAGCCAGTAATAAGCTTTATGATTATATCATTAACCGTTCCAAATAGTGCAAATAAGAGTACGGCTGAAAATAGAATTTTAACCAATTCTAAATAGAAGTAGGGGATTTTTTTCATACTTTCATTCCTTTTCATTTATTAATATTAATATAGTACCAGAACAAAGGATACCATAAACATTTAATAATTGTTAATTAAATATGCTAGATTCGGGTAATATACAAGTAATTACGCTGTGATTTACTGAATGAAAATTCTGATTATACTAAAAACGTTCACAAAACGTCAAAAATATGATAATATTTGATTGTTTTTGAAAGAAAATGCTTGAAATGCGAAATCGTTTACATTATGATGTTGTTAGAGGAAAGACAACCCGAAGAGGGAGTGTGATAATCTTGTTAACACCTGAAAGGCATGAATTAATTGTACAATTGCTTAAACAGCATAGTGTTGTGAAAATACAAGAGTTAATAGATATTACTAATACATCTGAATCAACAATTAGACGAGATTTAACACAATTAGAGCAAGAAGGTTTTTTAAAAAGAGTACATGGTGGTGCTGCAAGGCTTCAAGGAAAAATAAAAGAGCCTAGCATGAGTGAAAAAGCGTTCAAAAACGTTCAAGAGAAGAAAATGATCGCAGCTTTTGCAGCAAATCTCGTAGAAGATGGCGATAGCATTTATTTGGATGCAGGATCGACCATTACAGAAATGCTACCATTTTTAAAAAATCGCGATATTGTAGTTGTGACAAACGGTCTTATGCATTTGTCCAGCTTACTAGAAGCTCGCATTCAAACCTTCCTAACGGGAGGGTATGTAAAAGAAAAGACAAATGCATTAGTGGGTCGTGGTGCCATACTTAGTCTCGATCATTACCGTTTTGATAAATGCTTCATGGGTGTTAATGGTATTCATCCTGAATATGGGTATACTACACCTGACCAAGAGGAAGCCATGGTGAAAAGCAAGGCATTAGCATTATCCAGAGAAGCATTCTTTCTCGCAGATGACAGTAAGTTTTCGGAAGTCTATTTTTCTAAAATAGCGAATTTGCATGAGGCTTCTATTATTACAAACTCCCTTGATGATGAAGTAAACGATTTATATTCAAGGAAAACTAGTATAAAGGTTGTGAAAGAATGATTTATACCCTAACCTTAAATCCTTCTGTCGATTATATTATCGAAGTTAAAGAAGTGCATTTAGGAGAGCTTAATCGATTAGAAAAAACAAGTAAATTTGCAGGTGGAAAAGGGATTAATGTTTCCAAAGTATTAAAAAGAATGGGCGTGCAAAGTAAAGCGTTAGGTTTTGTTGGCGGTTTTACGGGTAGTTTCATTGAAACGCAATTACTTGCCGAAAAGATTGACACTGATTTTGTGAAAGTCGAAGAAGATACACGTATCAATGTGAAATTAAAAGCAGATACGGAAACAGAATTAAATGCAAGTGGACCAACAATCTCTGCAGAAAAATTCCAAGCGTTAAAGGATAAGATTGCTTCCTTAACTTCAGAAGATTTACTCGTATTAGCAGGAAGCGTTCCATCAACCTTACCAAAAACAACTTATGAGGAGCTTGTGAAAATTTGTCATGAAAACAATGTTTCATTTGTTGTCGATGCAGAAGGGGAGCTACTAAAAGCAGTCTTGCCGTATCATCCATTTTTAATAAAGCCTAATCATCATGAGCTAGGTGATTTGTTTGGAACAACGATTACGAATGCGCAAGAAGCAATCCCATATGGAAAAAAATTATTAGAAATGGGTGCACAAAATGTAATTGTTTCCTTAGCGGGCGAAGGAGCTATATTAATTAGCCAACATGAAGAACTAATAAGTACAGTACCAAAAGGAGAAGTGAAAAGCTCTGTTGGTGCAGGAGATAGTATGGTAGCAGGATTTCTTGCTAAATATGTAGAGACACAGGATATGAAAGAATCCTTCCGCTATAGCATTGCTTCTGGAAGTGCGACAGCATTTTCGATAGGATTATGTACAAAGGAGAAGGTAGAGAGTCTCCTTCCACAAGTCCAACTACAAGTATAAAACGGAATTCATTTTACAAAAAATTGTAAGGTTGAAATAGAAAATTAATGAAAAAGGAGCGTTATGGGATGAAAATTACCGAATTATTAACGCAAGAAACTATCCTTTTAAATATTGAAGGAAATGGAAAGATTGATGCAATCAATCAACTTGTCGATATTCTTTATTCAGCAGGAAAGTTAACAGATAAAGAAACGTATAAACAGGCAATTTTAAAAAGAGAAGAGCAAAGTACAACAGGTATTGGGGAAGGGATTGCCATTCCTCATGCAAAAACAAGTGCAGTAAAATCTCCTGCTATTGCATTTGGTCGATCTACTAGTGGGGTTGATTATGAGTCACTAGATGGGCAGCCTGCCAATCTATTCTTTATGATTGCAGCACCAGACGGGGCAAATAATACACATTTGGAGGCATTATCAAGACTATCAACTTTATTGCTAAAAGAAGAAGTTCGTTCGAAGCTGTTAAATGCTGCTTCTAAACAGGATGTTCTTGCAGTTATTGATAGCTATGATGTTGAGGAAGAATCACAAGAGGAAAATATAGCAGATAAAAAGAATTTCATAGTTGCAGTAACTGCTTGTCCTACTGGTATTGCTCATACTTATATGGCAGCCGATTCATTAAAAGCGAAAGCTGCTGAAATGGGTGTAGACATTAAGGTTGAAACAAATGGATCTGGCGGAGCGAAAAACGTTCTGACAGCAGAAGAAATTGAAAATGCAACAGCCGTAATTGTGGCGGCAGATACAAAAGTACAAATGGAGCGTTTTAATGGAAAACATGTGCTTGAAACCCCTGTTGCAGATGGAATCCGTAAACCAGAGGAATTAATTAATCGAGCTTTGAAAAAGCAAGCTCCAGTTTATCAAGGCGGTTCTGGTAGCTCTAGCGAAGGAAAAGAGGAAGGAAAAAAAGGGATTGGAGGCCAAATCTATAAACATCTAATGAGTGGTGTATCAAATATGTTGCCATTCGTTGTTGGAGGCGGGATTCTAATCGCTATATCCTTTATGTTCGGTTATAACTCAGCTGATCCAAATGATCCAAGCTATAATGCGTTTGCAGCGGTTATTAAGTACATCGGTGGCGATAATGCTTTTGCCTTATTAGTACCAGTTCTTGCAGGGTTTATTGCAATGAGTATTGCTGATCGCCCAGGCTTTGCACCAGGTATGGTTGCTGGCTTTATGGCAGCACAAGGTGGTGCCGGATTCCTTGGTGGCTTAATCGGTGGTTTCTTAGCTGGTTATTTAGTAATTGGTCTGAAAAAATTATTAGAAGTTCTTCCAAGATCATTAGAAGGTATAAAAACGATTTTACTCTATCCATTATTAGGAATTTTCTTTACCGGTCTTATCATGAATTACGTTATCATGGAGCCAGTTTCAGCAATCAATACAGGGATGACTAACTGGTTATCAAATCTTGGTACAGGAAATGCTGTTCTCCTTGGAATTATATTAGGTGCAATGATGGCTTTTGATATGGGTGGGCCAATCAATAAATCAGCATATGTCTTTGGTACAGGTCTTATTGCTAATGGTGTTTTTGAACCAATGGCTGCAATCATGGCTGGAGGCATGGTTCCTCCACTTGCAATTGCGTTAGCAACTGTTTTATTTAAAAAGAAATTTACGAAACAAGAAAAAGATGCTGGCTTAACAAACTTTATTATGGGATTATCGTTCATTACAGAAGGTGCCATTCCATTTGCTGCAGCAGATCCATTGCGTGTTATTCCATCTGTCGCAATTGGAGCAGCAGTAACAGGCGGGCTATCCATGCTATTTAATATTGGACTAAGAGCACCACATGGCGGTATTTTTGTTGTTGGATTGGTTGATGGAAATCCGATGTTATACCTACTAGCAATTGTAATCGGTGCTGTTGTATCTGCGTTATTGTTAGGATTATTAAAGAAACCCGTAGAACAAAAATAAATGGAACGAACTATCAGATAGAAAGTTCATCCACTTATTAAGCAAAATGAGACTATACACATTACTGAATGTAGTGTGTATAGTCTCATTTTTGTATGTTTTTATAAGTGTTTGTTTTTCAATCATAACAACCAATGAAGTACAATTATGTATGTTCCTTCATTGGTTAAATCTTTCTATAAACTTATTTTAATTCGTTTTTGTTTCATCAATGTGTTTTAAACGAAAGAAAGCAGCAACAGCAGCGATTAAAGTAATCGCGCAAAGCAAATAAAATTGAAAGTGCTCCATATGCTTCATTAAAATCGCCATAATAGGTGGTCCAGCTGCCACTCCAATAAAGCGCATACTACTATAAATGCTTGTGATGGTTCCTCTTTCTTCCTTTTCAATCCCTTCTGTTATTAAGGCATCAAGAGGGGGTAAGCTTCCTCCAATTCCGATACCTGCAATCGTAAGGAAGATAATAATGAACCACATTTTTTCTGAAAAATTGAGAGCAATTGTTCCAGTAATTATTGCTAGTAAGCCAATAAATGTTATCCAGCGCATTAAATTTTTGTCTTTTTTTATTTTTTTTCCAGTAATGTAGGAAGTAAGGCATAATGCTCCGAGCGGAATGGAGAGATATAGCCCTTTTTTAATATTTTTAATATGATAATGCTTTTCCAATATATCTGATAAATAAAACAGCTCCGCAAATAAAACGAACATAACAATAGCTCCAATAAAGAAAATGGCGTACAGCCATTTTTTGTCTTGGTGCAATATCTCTTTCGTATGTTGAATAAATTCTTTGAACGGTAAAGGCTTTTCTTTACTTTTTGGTGATTTGACAAAGATCATTATTAAAACGATGGAAATGAAACAAAAGACAGGAATAGACATAAAAGGGATATACCATATAAATCCTGCTAAAAATGCTCCTAGGATTGGACTAAGTACTTTTCCAAATGTATTGGCTGTTTCAATAATCCCTAATGTACTACTCACCTCTTCTTCGTTTTTAAATAAATCGCCTACTAATGGTAATACAATTGGGAATGCTCCTGCTGCACCAACACCTTGAAGTGCTCTTCCGAGAAGAATGACCCAATAGCTATTATCCATTAACCATGCAGCAATTCCTGAAATGACCCCACCAATACCAGCGATAATTAAACTTGGAATAATCACCCGTTTTCGACCGATGTGATCCGATAAATAGCCTGCTACGGGTATCAATATTATCGCTAAAATAGAATATACAGTAATAATCATACTTACTTTAAAAGAGGATATATTTAGCTTTTGTTCAATTGATGGCAATACTGGAATCAGCATGCTATTTCCAAGGGTCATTACTAACGGGATGGAAGAAAGTGAGAATATCGACATTTTAGAAACCTTTACATTTTGTTTCTTAGCTGTCTTGTGCATTTTATTTGTAAGGTTACCTATTCCTTTTTCATCATTTACATGATCCATTTTCATTCTCCCTGCTTTCAAATAGTTAACTATAGTTAATATGTACAGGCGAGATAAAAATTAACGCGATTTTCTCCATCCAAAAAATGGTTATTTCACTTTTGCCAACTCCTTTCTTCTTTTCTTTAACTAATATGATATGATGAAATAAAAATGATGGTGGTGTGTAAAAGTGGGGGAAGTTATTGCTTTAAGCATTGGTAAAGAAAAAGCATTTACATGGAAAGAGAAAATGGTTCATTCGGCAATAGGAAAAGAGAAAGTGGAAGAAGTATTATTAACAGTTGATGGCTTTGTTGGCGATGGTGTTGCGAATAAAGCTTTTCATGGTGGGAAAGAAAGAGCGGTATGCTATTATCCTTTTGAACATTATAAAAAGTGGGAAGAGGAATTTAAAATAAAGCTTAATCCACCTGCTTTTGGAGAAAATATTAGTGGAACAGAATTTACGGAACATAATACATATATTGGCGATATCTTTTCTTTAGGGAAAGCGATTGTACAAGTAACCCAAGGAAGGGTTCCTTGTTCTACTATTTCAAAATATAATGAAGTGGACACATTTTTAAGCAGAATAGTGGAAACTTGTTATACGGGCTATTTTCTAAAAGTTATCGAAGAAGGAATGGTAAGTGCAAATTCAAGCTTTCAATTAATAGAACGTCCCCAAGATAAAGTATCCGTTTGGGATGCAACGAAAGTGATGCTTTTAGATCGTAAAAATAAAGATGCGATGTTAACGATATTACAAATCAAACAATTAGCGGAGGATTGGAAAAACCGTTATAAAAAAGCACTTGAAAAAATCAATTAAAATTTTTAGTGGAAAATAGTTGACTTTTATTATATAGTTCCATATCATATAAGTAACATATCGAACGGCAATGATGAAGAGTAGTACCTTTATTGAAAACCTCAGAGAGCTGGTGGTTGGTGTAAACCAGTGTGGACGATAAAGAGAATGGACTTCTGAGCTTCTAAACCGAACCAATTTTTTGTAGTAGGCTTTAGCGAACGTCTCATCGTTACAAGAGACAGAAATTTAGTCGTATTTCGATCGATTTCTTAAAGTGAGCTTAAGTTATTAAGCTAATGAAGGTGGCACCACGGGTCTCTCGTCCTTTTTATAGGAGAGAGGCCCTTTTTGTTTTATAAAAAAATAACTAATACAGCAAAAGCAATGAAGAAGAGTAGTAAGTATAAACACGATGTTAAAGAGAGTCGGTGGCTGGTGTAAACCGATACATTCCTTATACTGAATGGACTTCTGAGTGTGAATCTGAAAATATAGTAGGGTTCAACGGTATCCTCCGTTATCGGGATAGAGTATAAATTGTACTCGAAAAGTGAGAGTGAATAATCACTCTAACCTGAGGTGGTACCGCGGTTAATTAATCGTCCTCTATCTGCAAAAGAATCATGCAGATAGGGGACTTTTTTGTTGGCTAATATTCAATGTTTTAATAAAAAGCGTCAAACATGGAGGATTTAATGATGAAAACCAATATTTTATTAATAGATGAAATTCAAGGAGATACATTAACGCCTATAGGGATTTATCAAAGACTATCAGGAAAAAAGAAATTCCTGCTCGAAAGCTCTCTAAAGCATGAAGATTCAGGACGATATTCCATCATAGGATGTGATCCAACATTTGAGCTTATTGGAAGTGGTTTTGAAACAATGATTCTAGATGGAGATAAACGAGAAATAAGAAAAGAAAGGGCACTTGATTTGGTAAAAGAATTCTTGCCAGAAAATCAAGCAGAACTTCCTCATTTCTTGCCAGTAAATGCAGGAGCATTCGGTTATGTAGGCTATGACAATATAAGGCAATATGAATATATCGGTCCAGACGCTAAGGATGAAATAGGAATACCAGATGTGCATCTTATGTTTTTTGAAGATTTAGTAATTTTTGACCATTTAGAACAAAAAGTTTATTTGGTTGCAAGTCCATTAAAGGAAACGACAACAGAACAAGAGCTAAGATTTCGACTGCAGATTAGAAAGCTAGAGGTCACTGCTCCTTATAAAGAGGACTTACCGGAAGTGAAACTAACTCCATTTCAGGCAAGCATTTCGAAAGAGCAATTTATCGAGAAGGTTAACAAAGCAAAGGATTATATTTTGGAAGGGGATATCTTCCAAGTAGTTCCATCCCAAAGGATGACTGCTGAAATAGAGGGATCTGCGTTTTCTTATTATCGAAAACTTCGTATTAAAAATCAGTCACCATATATGTATTTTTTCGATTTTGAGGAGTATGCAGTGCTTGGAAGCTCACCCGAAAGCTTAATTAAAGCGGTTAACGGAAAAGTAATAACAAATCCAATTGCTGGAACGAGGCCAAGAGGGGCGACGTTGGAGGAAGATATAAAGCTAGAGCAAGAGCTGTTGCTAGATGAAAAGGAACTAGCAGAGCATAAAATGCTAGTTGATTTAGCAAGAAACGATGTTGGAAAAGTTAGTGGTTTTGGTAGTATCTCTGTTGATAAGTATATCAAAGTAGAAAAGTATAAGCATGTTATGCATCTTGTTTCAGAGGTAAGCGGAGAATTAAAGAAAGATTTCAAATGTGTAGATGCACTTGTTTCTTGTTTACCTGCCGGGACAGTATCAGGAGCTCCTAAAATACGTGCTATGCAGATTATCAATGAATTAGAAGGAACAAAAAGAGGAGTCTATTCAGGGGCTGTTGGCTATTTTTCGAAAAATGGAAACATGGACTTTGCCCTAGCAATTCGCACAATGGTTATTAAAGACAAAAAGGCATACATTCAGGCTGGTGCAGGGATCGTGCATGATTCTGTTCCAGAAAAGGAATATGAGGAAACGATTCATAAACTAAAATTATTCTTGGAGGAACAGCATGATTTTATTAATCGATAATTATGACTCTTTTACGTATAACTTATTTCAGTATTTAGGAGAATTAGGGGAAGAAATTACGGTTGTTCGAAATGATGAAATTTCGATTGAGGCAATTCGTCGCTTAAATCCAGAACGGATTGTTCTATCACCTGGACCAGGTAGACCGGAAAATGCAGGCATTTTAATTGAGCTTATTCAAACTCTTTATCAGGAGTTTCCGATTCTTGGCATTTGTCTTGGACATCAGGCAATTGGATATGCATTTGGATCAGAAGTAGTAAAAGCCTCTAATGTAATGCACGGGAAAACATCGAAATTAAAGGTAACAAATAACTCCGTTTTTCGAAATATAGAAGACCCGGAAGTGATGCGATACCACTCTCTTGTTATTAAGAAGGATACATTAAATGAGGAATTCGAAGTCTTGGCTAACTCAACAGACGACAACGAGATTATGGCGATAAAGCATAAGAAGTATCCGTTATATGGCTATCAGTTTCATCCAGAGTCAATAGGGACTGACTGCGGAAAACAGTTGTTGAAAAATTTTATCATGGAAACTGGAAAGGAAGTTCAAAGATGAAAGAATACGTAGAAAAATTAATGGCGAATCAATCATTAACGGAAGCTGAAATGGAAAATGCGGCAAGCCTCCTTTTTTCAGATGAAATAACAGATACAGAGATTGCGGCTTTTATTACAAGCTTAAAAATGAAGGGAGAAACAGTAGAGGAAATAGTCGGTATCGTAAATGCTGTACGAAAACAGACTCTCCCTTTTTCCGAAACAATAATGGGCTGTATTGATAACTGTGGTACTGGTGGAGACAGATCTCAAAGCTTTAATATAAGCAGCACTTCAGCATTTGTTTTAGCGGGAGCAGGAATACCTGTAGCTAAGCATGGAAATCGCAGTATTTCTAGTAAAACAGGAAGTGCAGATGTCCTAGAAGAACTAGGAATAAAACTAAATGTGACTCCAGAACAGAATATTCGTCAATTAGAAGAAGTAGGAATTACATTTCTATTTGCTCAGCATGTTCAACCGAAAATGGGCAGAATTATGAAGGTTCGAAGAGAATTAAAGCTTCCAACGATTTTTAATTTAATTGGACCATTAACAAACCCAATATCCCTTGAAACGCAAGTATTAGGAATATATAGAAGTGATTTACTTGTAACTTTTGCTGAAAGTTTAAAAAAATTAGGCAGAAAGCGAGCTGTTGTTTTAAATGGTGCAGGCGGAATGGATGAAGCCTCTTTACAAGGTGAAAATCAACTGGTGATTTTGCAAAATGGAAAAATAGAGGAAACGATCCTTAATCCAGAAGATGTAAACCTCCCTTATTATACAAATGGAAAAATACGTGGAGGAGACGCAAAGGAAAATGCCACAATATTATGGAATGTCTTAAAGGGGAAAAAGGGTGCTTATCGTGATACGGTACTTTTAAATGCAGGCATCGGTATTTATACGGCAGGAAGAGCGGACAGTATTATCGAAGGAGTAAATGCAGCGAAGGAAAGTATTGATTCAGGAGCAGCACTTCATAAATTAAATCAATTAGTGGAGACAAGCAAAGAATTCGAAGGGGCAGGGATATAAAGTGGAAACCATCTTGGATAAAATTATTGCAAAAAAAAGCGAAACGATTGAAGAATTATATAAAAGAAAAGAAGAGTTGAAGACAGTCGTTCAAAGCAAGGAAAGAAGATCGTTATTAAATAAAATAATGCAGGCAGAAGCATTATCCGTAATTGCTGAGTTTAAGCGGGCTTCTCCATCAAAGGGAGATATCAATGTGGAGAAGGATCCAAAGGAACAAGCTAAAATGTATGAATTATATGGTGCAGATGCTATCTCTGTGTTAACAGATACCCCCTTTTTTAAAGGATCATACGAGGATTTGGCAAAAGTGAGAGAAGCGGTTAATTTGCCCATTCTATGCAAGGATTTTATTGTTGATAAGATTCAAATCGATTTCGCTAAAGCATATGGTGCAGACCTCATATTACTAATAGCAGCTGCATTAGAGGACGAAAAGCTGCATGAATTATATACGTATGCAACGAAATTAGGGCTGGAAGTATTGCTTGAAGTTCATAATGAAGAAGAATTGGAAAGAGCCTTAAAAACAGATGCTCCGTTAATTGGTGTGAATAACAGAAACTTAAAAACATTCGAAGTATCACTGGAAACAACCGAAAAATTAGCTGGGAAAATTAAGAATAGTGGCAGATACATGGTTAGCGAAAGTGGTATAGCCACATTTGAGGATATTTTAAAGGTTACATCTAGTGGAGCGAATGCTGTTTTAGTTGGGGAAACCTTTATGAAAGCAACAGACCTTGAAAGCAAAATCAAAGAAATGAAAGTATCTTTGGGGGGGCTTGAGATAAAGTGAAAGTAAAAATTTGTGGCATTACAACAAAAGATGCAGCAGCATGTGCCGTTCAGTATGGAGCGGATGCATTAGGCTTTGTATTTGCGAATAGTAAACGGAAAATAAATCCAGAAAAGGCGAAAGAAATTATTGATACTCTCCCTAAAGATATAATGAAGGTGGGCGTATTTGTCAATGAGACTAAAGAGAATATAGAGAAAATTGTGAAATTATCAGGTATTAATACAATTCAGCTTCATGGAGATGAAACACCAGAATTTGCTTCAAGCTTTTCTTTGCCAATAATTAAGGCATTTAGTATATCATCCAATGAAGATCTTCAACAAGTAACTGCTTTTCCATGTGAATATGCCCTACTAGATAGTCCGAGAGGAAAGTATCATGGAGGAAATGGAATAGCATTTGACTGGAGCATAATTAAAAATTATGACTTTGGCCAAAAGAAAATTATCCTTGCTGGCGGATTAAATATATCAAACTTAGCTGAAGCCATCCAAATAACCAATCCTTTTATGGTGGATGTTAGCAGTGGAGTGGAAACGGATGAAAAGAAAGATTTAGCGAAAATTAAGAATTTTTTACAAATTGGAAAAACAGTTCATATTTAAGAAAAGAGGGAGCTATCATGGCAGAAACATATGCGTTTCCAGATAAAAGAGGACATTTCGGGTTGTATGGAGGTAGATACGTACCAGAGACATTGATGCAGGCAGTAACAGAACTTGAAACAGAATATAAGAAAGCACAGCAGGATCCAGCATTTCATAAGGAATTAAATAATTTGCTTAAGGATTATGTCGGAAGAGAAACACCCCTTTATTTTGCAGAAAATCTAACAAAATACGCTGGTGGCGCAAAAATTTATTTAAAGAGAGAAGATTTGAATCATACAGGAGCTCATAAAATTAATAACTCCTTAGGCCAAGCATTACTGGCAAAAAGAATGGGCAAAAAGAAAGTTGTAGCGGAAACAGGAGCTGGACAGCATGGTGTTGCCACAGCAACAGCCTGTGCGCTATTAAACTTAGAATGTACGATTTTTATGGGGGAAGAGGATATTAGAAGGCAAAAGCTGAATGTATTCCGAATGGAATTACTAGGAGCAAAAGTAGTTGGCGTTACTTCTGGAAGTGCCACACTTAAGGATGCATGTAATGAAGCCTTACGCTATTGGGTAACAAATGTTGTTGATACTCACTATATTTTAGGGTCTGTAATGGGACCACATCCATTCCCAATGATGGTCCGTGATTTTCAAAGTGTCATTGGTAAAGAAGCAAAAAAACAATACGTTGAAAAAGTCGGAAATCTTCCAGAAGCGATCGTTGCCTGTATTGGTGGCGGCAGTAATGCAATGGGTATTTTTTATCCGTTTATCGAGGATGAAAGTGTTGCTTTATATGGAGTAGAGGCTTCGGGACATGGTCTTGATACGGAAAAGCATGCTGCTTCCTTATCAAAAGGGAAACCAGGTGTATTACATGGCTCTTATATGTATTTGCTACAAAATGATGATGGGCAAATTCAAGAAGCACATTCAATTTCTGCAGGCTTAGATTATCCAGGTATTGGTCCTGAGCATAGCTATCTTCATGATATTGGACGTGCAACCTATGAATCAATCACCGATGATGAAGCTTTTGAAGCACTGCAGCTTCTTTGTAAAGTGGAAGGGATTATTCCTGCATTAGAGAGTGCTCATGCAATTAGCTATGCAGTAAAACTTGCTGCTAAGATGGATAAGGAAAAAGGGATTATTGTTTGCTTGTCTGGTAGAGGAGATAAGGATGTAAATACAGTGATGGAAAGAATGGGGGAATAAAAATGAAGACAATTCGAGAAGCCTTTCATGAGGTGCTTGAAAAAGGAGATAAAGCGTTTGTTCCATATATAATGGCTGGAGACGGTGGTCTTGAAACGTTGAAGGATAAAGTGCTCTTTCTTGAAGAAGCAGGAGCAACTGCCATTGAATTAGGCATTCCTTTCTCTGACCCTGTAGCAGATGGACCGATTATTCAAGCCGCAGGCATCCGTTCCCTTCAAGCAGGAACAACACTTAAAGGTGTATGTGAATCGATTCAATCTTTTAGAGAGTTAACTACTATTCCACTTGTGATGATGACCTATTTAAATCCTATATTAGCATACGGAGTAGAGGCATTTTTCCAAGACTGTGAAAAAGCATCAATAAATGGACTGATTGTCCCTGATTTACCGGTAGAAGAAGAAGCAATCATAGAAAAATTAGCTGCAAAGCATCATGTTGAAATAATCCGATTAGTGACATTAACAAGTCCGTTAGATCGAATTGAAAACATTGCTAAAAAAGGAAATGGCTTTTTATATGCCGTAACGGTAAACGGTATAACGGGATCGAGAACTAGCTTCCAAGAACATTTAGGTACACATTTACTAAAAGTTAAGGAAGTAAGTCCCATCCCAGTCCTAGCAGGATTCGGCATTTCTTCTCCAGAGCATGTTACCAGTATGACAGAATATTGTGATGGCGTAATCGTTGGAAGTAGAATCGTGGAACTTTTTTCAGAGAACAAGTTAGAGGAAATAAAGGAACTGATTGCCGCAAGTAAAAAAGGAAACACATTATCTGCTATTTAAAAGATGGAATCCTCTCTTCTTCATTCTGGTTCAGAATAAGGAGGGAGGATTTTTGCCTAATCTGTTTGATAAGTAGTGAAATGATTTCGAGAGATAGAAGGGAAGAAATTCATCCGTAAAAGGGCTGTTCGAAAGGTTCAGCCCTTTTAAAAGATTATTCACCATATGAAAGATTTTGATATAGCTTATTTTCCTTCGTTAACTCGGTGATAAGAGGGGAAACAGCATCCTGTTTAAAGGAAAATTCAGGAACGATAAAGGAAAAGTATCTGATGATTGGGACATTTTTAATACGTAATATACTAAGGGTATCCATAAACATTTCTTTCTGGACTGCATATTTAGAAACAATCGATATCCCTAAATCAGCTTCCACAGACTCTTTAATAATTTGTGTGCTTCCAAATGAGCGAACACTCGGTGGATCAAAGTTTTGGTTTTGAAAAAACTGATTTACTACTTCTCTTGTTCCTGAACCTTCTTCTCTAAGTATCCAAGTCTCATCATACAAATATTTTAATTCTATGGATGAAAGACTGGCAAAACGATGATTTTTACTAACAATAATGACAAGTTCATCTTCTTTAAATGGTGTTATGCTTAAATGCGGATGATGTTTCAAATGACTATCAATGATTCCTAGATCAATTTCTCCATGTAGCAATTGATCGATAATGCGATTCGAGTTTCTTATACTTATCATTGGATTATCATGTTTCTTGTCTTTTTTTATATAGTCTGCAATTACTTTCGGAAGTAAATATTCTCCGAATGTGAAGCTAGAGCCAATGGAAAGTGGACGGCTTTTCGTTTCAGAGAGGTGATCAATCAAATTATTCACTTCTTTGTACTCAGATAAAATTTTCTTTGCATGAAAATAAAATAATTCGCCTGCTTTTGTTAGTCTTACATATTTATTCGTTCGGTCTAAAAAGGTAACATTATACTTTTTTTCAAGTGCTTTAATGGAAAGCGTTACTGCAGATTGTGTAATATGTAAGCTTTCTGCTGCCCTAGTAAAATTTAGTTTTTCAGCAACTGTCACAAAGGTCAATAAATGATAATCCAAAAAAACACACTCCTTTAATAAACGATAGAATGGATGTTAAGACATATTAGTCGCAGTTTATATACCAAAATAGGCTAAAGGAAATTCATATAAGTAATAGAAAATTATCTCTTTCTATTATTATACTAAAAAGGAGTGTGGATAAAAATAGAAGTTGATAGAATAATTCAAAAATAATGAATATTTACTAAATAACTTTTTATCCATTTTATTGAATAATTAAACAATCAGACCATCCTCCTATTTTGTAAGGTATTTCGCTTGATTTATGTCGAATATATAAACTGAAACTTCCATTCGTAAGTTATGTTTTCACTGATGATAGTAGAAACCAGCGCTATACGGACAGTTGAACTCTTACCAACTATCTTCAAAATCGCATAAAGCTTGCAGGCAGATTTTTACTGTCCGTTAAGAAATGGACAAATATTTATCTTGTGGAAATTGCAAATAACTACTATAATCAATAATGATTCTCAATATAGGTGAATGTATAAAAAGAAAAGAATTGTTCGATGCAGACAGAAACTACGTAAATGGTATGATAGTATTTCGTTTATGTAGTAACTGGAACGAATGATAAAAGAGGATGACAAATTAGAAAGGTTAGGTGTGAAGGAGAAAAATTATGATTAAACGTTTTTTTTCATATTATAAACCACATAAAAAATTATTTACGCTCGACTTCTCAAGTGCAATCGTTGTTGCACTATTAGAGCTTGCTTTTCCACTTGCGGTTTCTTGGTATATTGATGATTTGCTTCCAGAAGGAAATTGGGGCACGATTTTATCCGTAGGTGTGGGATTACTGCTATTATATGTAACAAGTACCTTTCTTCAATACATAGTCAATTATTGGGGCCATAAACTTGGGATAAATATTGAAACAGATATGCGAGGCCAATTATTTACCCATGTGCAAAGACAATCATTTTCTTTTTTTGATAATACAAAAACTGGCCATATCATGAGTCGTATTACCAATGATTTATTTGATATAGGAGAACTTGCCCATCATGGACCCGAGGATTTATTTATTGCTTTTATGACATTTGTTGGTGCATTTTGGATTATGCTTACGATTAATATAAAACTAGCATTAATTGTTATCTTTATCGTTCCAATTCTAGTTTGGCTAATTACATACTGTAACAAAAGCATGAATAAGGCATGGGGCCATATGTATGGGGATATTGCAGATGTAAATGCTAGAGTGGAAGATAGTGTCTCTGGTGTACGTGTAGTTCAGTCTTTTACAAATGAAGACTATGAAATTTCTAGATTTACAGTAAATAATAGAAGATTCCGTAAGGCAAAAATAGGTGCATATAAAGTAATGTCGCTTACGTCTTCTTCTGTATATATGTTAATGAGATTCTTTACTTTAGTAGTTTTAGTCTTTGGTGCTTGGCTAACCTTTCATGATCAAATGAAAATCGGGGAACTAGTATCCTTCATATTGTTTGTAAATATATTGCAAAAACCAATTGATAAAATTAGTGCCATATTAGAACTATATCCAAAGGGAATGGCTGGATTTAAGCGTTTCTTAGAATTGCTAGATTCAGAACCAAAGATTTTAGATAAGAAAGATGCAATAGAAGTAAATGGATTAAAGGGAGATATTACACTACAGGATGTAACGTTTAGTTATGACAGTAATCCTGTTTTGAAAAATATTAATTTGTCCATAACTGCTGGTGAAACGATCGCTTTTGTCGGACCTTCTGGTGCCGGTAAAACGACGATTTGTTCGTTAATTCCTCGTTTTTATGATGTGAATAGTGGGAGTATCAAGATTGACGGAATGGATATTCGTGATATGACGATGAAATCATTAAGATCGCAAATTGGAATTGTACAGCAGGATGTATTTTTATTTACAGGTACTTTAAAAGAAAATATTGCTTACGGTAATTTAAATGCGTCAGATGAAGAAATTCATGAAGCAGTTAGAAGAGCACATCTCGAAGATTTAGTGCTTAAATTGCCAGATGGTTATGAAACGCAGATTGGTGAAAGAGGATTGAAGCTGTCAGGTGGACAGAAGCAAAGAATCGCTATTGCTCGGATGTTCCTAAAAAACCCGCCAATTCTCATATTAGATGAAGCGACTTCTGCACTTGATACAGAAACGGAATTAATTATCCAAAATTCATTAAATGAGCTAGCTAAAAACCGTACAACACTAGTGATTGCACATCGCCTTGCGACCATTCGCAACGCTGATCGCATTGTTGTAGTTACAGAAAATGGGATAGAAGAAGAAGGAAAGCATGATGAATTATTAGCACAGAACGGGATTTTCGCTAACCTTCATCGTGTACAATATCAGCGTTAAGTTTAAGGTCTGTACTTATAATAGTACAGACCTTATTTGGTTCCTTTTATCCTTGATCACGGATTGTTATTATTTTTTACTCGACAACTTAAAGAAAACTCAATTTACAAAAACACTAGGATAAATATTCAATATGCGATATATTGGATATAAGTTATTGGGTTATTCGATTAAAGAGAGGGGTAAATTATTGAGACCGATTATTTTAGGGATATTTGCAGCGCTATTTTTTGCGTTTACATTTGTGTTGAATCAGTCGATGGAAATAGGTGGAGGAAGCTGGTTATGGAGTGCCTCTTTACGTTATTTTTTTATGTTGCCACTCTTAATTTTAATTGTGGTGTGTAGAAATAACTTAATGGTTGTATGGCAGGAGTTAAAAGAAAATCCTGCTTCTTGGTTAATATGGAGTACTGTTGGTTTTGGTTTCTTTTACGCTGGGATTTGTTTTGCGGGTGCATATGGACCAGGTTGGCTTGTGGCGGGTACTTGGCAGCTTACAATCATTTCTGGCATATTTCTCACACCTTTATTTTATGAAAATAAGATTGGAAGAGATGGAAATCTTCAATCAGTTCGAAAAAAAATACCGTTAAAAAGTTTAACTTTTTCCATTTTAATCGTTGTTGGAGTCATCATTATGCAATTAGAATTTGCTGTATCTATTTCTCTAAAGGATGCTTTATTTTGTCTTATTCCTATACTTATTGCATCAGTTGCGTATCCGTTAGGGAATCGAAAGATGATGGAGCTTTGTAATGATAGATTAGATGTTTTTCAACGTGTATTAGGAATGACAATTGCAAGTCTTCCATTTTGGATTCTATTATCTATTATTGGTGTATTAACAGTCGGGCTTCCTGGAAAGCAGCAGGTAGGTCAATCAGCAATCGTGGCAGTATTTTCTGGTATTATTGCGACGGTATTATTTTTTGCAGCAACAGACTTAGTTAAAGACAATATGGTTAAATTAGGGGCTGTAGAAGCAACACAATCATTGGAAGTTTTATTTGCTTTGTTTGGTGAAATAATCTTTTTATCTTCTCCTTTACCAACCTCTATTAGTCTTCTCGGTATTTGTTTTGTAATGCTTGGGATGATTTTGCATAGTGTATATTCGAGTAAGAAAATACACATAAATAGTAGCATTGAAGCATAATCATGGTTTTTGTGACTGAATATTTATTTAAATCATGAAAGATATGTTAAGAATGTAATAACTATATGAAGTTTATTTGGAGTTATCGGAATTTTTTACTTTTTCAAAAGAAATCGTTATACTATGTTAATATGTAGGAATTAATGCTTTGTAGATAAAGTGTTGAAAAAATGAATGGCATGTAAGATGAAATTTATTTGTCCAAACAGTAAACAAGAGTTAAATAGTAATCATCTTACATAGTAAAAAAAGATGCTTTGGCTAAGCAAGATATGAAGCTAGGGCCTTAAGAAAGTGGTATTCTGTCAGTCGTATTTTTTGGCTATCACTTCTAAATATAAAAATTAGGAGGAAAAGCAAAGTGACGAAAAAGTTGGAAGATAAGGACATTAAGCTGATTGCTCTTGACATGGATGGGACATTATTGAATGAAAAAGGGGAAATACCAGAGGAAAACCGAAAAGCAATTAAAGAAGCCCACGATAATGGATTACATGTTGTGTTAAGTACAGGTCGCTCTCTTGCTACTTGTAAGGATCACGCAAAAAGTCTTTTATTAAAATCATATTTAGTTACAGTAAACGGTAGTGAAATTTGGGATACAAAGGGAAATTTAATTGAAAGAAATCTTGTGGATGCCAATCATATCCAATGGATGTGGGGCTTAGCACAGCAACACAAAGCAAAAATGTGGGCAACTAGCTGTGATAAATTATGGTTTGATGAGATGCCGGAAAATGTAGGAGAATTAGAGTGGCTGAAGTTTGGTTTTCATATTGAAAACAATCAAATTAGAGAAAAGGTTTTGAACAGTTTACAAGAGAAGAAATGTTTTGAAATCAGTAATTCATCCCCTGTAAATATTGAGGTAAATGCATTAGGAATTAATAAAGCAAGAGGCCTCAAAAAAGTATGTGAGCTATTACATATCTCAATGGATCAGGTATTGGCAGCTGGAGACAGCCTGAACGATATTAGCATGATTAAAGAAGCTGGCATAGGAGTGGCAATGGGAAATGCTCAGGACTTTGTAAAGGAGACAGCAGATGTTGTAACCTTAACAAATAATGAAAATGGAGTAGCCTATGCAATAAGAAAATGGGCTCTAAATAGAGAAGCTGCAGAAATAAAAAACTAGTTTTTCTGTTCTTCACACTAAAAAATATTTTTTCTGGTCGATAAATAAAAAAACAATTGAAACCACAGAAAAAACTGCTTATAATAAGTAAAAAGAAAAATGAACGAAGCGAAAGGACTAGTATGTGAGACGCTTTTATAAAAGAGAGTGAAGTTTATAAGCTGAAAGACTTCATTATAAAAGTTCACAGAACCTACCTTTCAAGTCCTATTACAATAGGCGCATTTCTTGCGTTATCAGACAGAGTGGAATCAATTGTTTGAATTGATTCAATAAAGGTGGTACCACGGAAAGCCCTTTTTCGTCCTTTTATAAGGAAATGAAAAGGGCTTTTTTCTATTTCTTTGTAAAAATAGGCGCAGGCTTACTAAAGTTCGGAGGAAATAACATGGAGAAAAAAAGGATTGTCGTAAAAATCGGAAGCAGCTCTCTCACAGATTCAAAGGGTGCAATCGACCAATCAAAATTAGGGGACCATATTGCAAGCATTGCCAATTTAAAAAATAGTGGCCATGAAGTATTATTAGTTTCTTCTGGTGCTGTCGCGGCTGGTTTTGCAAAATTAGGCTATCCGACAAGACCAGTCACACTCAAAGGAAAGCAGGCTGCAGCTGCTGTAGGTCAAAGCTTATTAATTCAAAGCTATAATGAACAATTAAGTAAGTATGGCATAGTGCCAGCACAAATATTAATAACGCGCAACGATTTTTCCAAGCGAGATCGATACCGAAATGCCTATTCAACGCTTACAGAATTATTAGAAAGAAATATTTTGCCTATTATTAATGAGAACGACACTGTATCTGTAGAAGAATTAACATTTGGAGACAATGATATGTTATCCGCTCTCGTTAGTGGTCTTATACATGCAGATCAATTGATTATTCTTACAGATATTAATGGTTTGTATAACAAGAATCCGAAAGAAGACCAATCAGCAAAACGAATTGATTATTTGCCGGAAATTACAGAAGTATGGAAAAACGCAGCAAAAGGTAGTGGGTCAAAGGTTGGAACAGGAGGTATGAAATCAAAACTCATTGCAGCAGAAACAGCATTGTCATTAGGTGTAAGGGTATTCATTGGAAAAGGATCGGGTGAAAATAAGTTAATTGATATTATGGATGGTAATGGGGATGGAACTTATATTGGTTCCGATGCGTTAACATTGATTAATAGTAATCGTCAATGGATTTCACTGCATTCCACCGTACAAGGAAGCTTGTATGTCGATGAAGGGGCAGAAATTGCTTTGGTTCATAATGGGAGTAGTTTATTACCTGCAGGGATTTATAAAGTAGAAGGTATTTTTGAAAAAGGGAATGTAGTAGAGGTATTTGGTATAAATGGCATTATTGGAAAAGGTGAAGTGCTTTACTCTTCTGAAGAGTTAAAAAAAATCATCACACAAAGAACGGCAGAAAAAAGACTGGATAAAAATCCGAAATTGGAAGTAATTCACCGTGATAAATGGGTGAAAATTTGACAAGGGAGAGATGAAAATGGGAGAGGTTTATCAAAAAGGTGAATTAGCAAAGAAAGCAAGCTATCAATTATTAAATAAATCAACAGATGAAAAGAATGATGCATTATTATTAATTAGTAATCAATTATTAGAAGATAAAGACTTGATTATGGCAGCGAATAAGGTCGATCTTGAAAAGGGAAAAGAAAACGGTCTTACTTCTTCTATATTAGATCGAATTATGCTGGATGAAAAAAGAATGAAGGATATGGCTTCCGCTTTAAAGGAGCTAGTGAAGCTGAAGGATCCAGTGGGTGTAGTAGTGGAAGAAATAGAAAAAGATAATGGTCTAAAAATACTGAAGAAAACAGTTCCAATTGGAGTAATGGGCATGATTTATGAAGCAAGGCCAAATGTTACCATAGATGCGGCAAGCCTTGCCTTGAAAACAGGAAACAGTATTGTCTTAAGAGGGAGTTCTTCAGCGAAGGAATCAAATATAGCTCTTGTTCATTCCATTCATAAGGCACTTGAAAAATCAGCTTTGCCTAAAGAAGCTGTTCAATTAATCGAGGATACGAGCAGGGAAACGGCAAAAGAGCTATTCCATTTAAAAGAATTCTTAGATGTTTTAATCCCTCGTGGTGGAAAAGGGTTAATTGAAACAGTAGTAAGAGAAGCAACTGTTCCTGTTATTGAAACTGGGGCTGGAAATTGTCATTTATATATCGATGAAACAGCTAATATCGACATGGCAAAAAAAATCAGCTTAAACGGAAAAACACAGCGCCCATCTGTTTGTAATGCTCTAGAAACTATTTTAATAGAAGAAAAATGGTTTAAGCAAAATGGATTATCGCTATTACAAGCATTAGACAATAGAGGAGTAGAAATTTACGGTGATCAAACAGTTTGTTCTGCATATGAAACAGCAATAGAAGCGACAGAAGATGATTGGTATACAGAATATTCTGCTTTAAAGATTAGTATAAAGGTTGTAAAAGGAGTTATGGATGCAATCAATCATATTAATAAATATGGAACAAAACACTCAGAAGCAATCATTACCGAGAATAAAGAAAATGCAACTACTTTTTTAGCAGGAGTGGATGCAGCAGCAGTCTACCATAATGCTAGTACTAGATTTACAGATGGATTTGAATTCGGCTATGGAGCGGAAATTGGCATAAGTACACAAAAACTTCATGCAAGGGGACCAATGGGATTAAATGCATTAACATCTGTTAAATACTTCATCTATGGAGATGGGCAAGTCAGAAACTAACAGCAGGATGGAAAAATTCTAGAAAGTGTAGACTCAACTTTTAGATGAAGCCATACATTAGGTAGATTGGATGATAATATTGGAGTATTTAAGTATTTTATTACCGATTTTCTTTATTTTCGCTGTTGGATTTATTGGGCAAAAGAAGCTTCATATTGACATTAAATCTGTATCAGCTGTATCTGTTTATTTAATGACACCATTATTGTCATTTAGTGTATTTTATGAAACAACTTTTACAATGGACTATTTGTATATGACGCTTTATGCATTAACTTTAGTGTTAGGTATTGTTGCTATTGTTTATGTTATTGGCTATTTTAGAGGGTATTCGGTTAGGAAGACATGTGGGATGATTTTATCTTCCGCATTTATGAACAACGGCAATTATGGCACACCACTTGTTTTATTCGTGTTCGGTGAGCCTGGCTTACATTATGCAGTTATTTTAATGGTTATTCAACAATTAATCATGGTGACGATAGGTGTCTACTATGCAGCGAAAGGTTCTGTTGACG
>Ga0182738_1001277_pt1 | contig 32017 bp, 22 predicted proteins | sample eDN5th30CBELigMG_FD_128876 | JGI IMG/M metagenome (GOLD analysis project Ga0182738, IMG submission 128876) | Enriched Miracle-Growth compost microbial communities from Emeryville, California, USA - eDNA 5th pass 30_C BE-Lig MG (version 2)... ...
AAAGGACGCTGAACCACGTCCGCTCCAGCTACCCCCGCCAAGGGGCCAAAAGAACAGCACATGGCCAGCGCCCCTTTCGGGGCGCGGCTCAAGGTGCTGCTTCTTTTGGAATTCAAGAACCTTACGGTTCAGGTTGGCGGAATTAGCTGGAAGCAGTGCTTGACGCTCGCGCGTCGTTCAAATTGTCAACCGGGATGTATTCTCAGTCCCGGGCAGTCTGTGTGTTCTTCTCCTCGAATTCATTGGGTACAGACCGGCGATCATTTCGGACCGCGGGCCAACGAGTCATCATAAAGCCCAGGCCGGTTCTGCTCAATTGGAGGGGCCTCTTCCTCGGAGATCCGGGAGGCAGAGCCATTATTCGTAGGAGCACGATTCAGTTCAGCGACGAATCCCGTTTCACATTCCGGCGGGAACCGGCTTTCGCTTGCTGAAACTGATAGAGGCCGGGCTGATGGGCGGAAAGGCAGCGCCCACTGGCCCAGGTTCGTAACTTCTCGACGCTTTCCGCAGAAGTCACGGCGACTGGCACAATGTACCGGGAGGCTTCCAGCAAGGTCATTTCCAGTAATGCGGCCAATCGGCAGCAGGCCTTGATCTCCGCGCCGGTCCACTGGTCATCGGCAGGTTTCTTCTGAGTTGGTTCGATCTCAAACTGATGCAGGTAGAGATTCCAGATGGCGTCCTTCTCTTCCCGGCTGGGCAGATCCAGAAAGAACAAGGCATCAAATCGGCCACTCCGAGAAAACTCCGGCGGCAACTTTGAGATGTCATTCGCTGTGCAGACAACGAACACATCGGATGTGTGATCGTTCATCCACGTGAGAAATCGCCCGAACATCCGCGAGGTCACGCCGGAATCGCTGCTGCCATTGACTCCGGCAAACGCCTTTTCAACTTCGTCAATCATCAGGACCGCCGGCGCCATGGCATCGATAATACGGAGAGCCTGCCGCGTTCGTTCTTCGCTCTGCCCCACGAGCGAGCCGAGTAAGCTGCCGACATCCAGCGTCAACACCGGTCGACCGATTTCATTCCCCAAGCTCTTACAGAATTGCGATTTTCCGCAGCCGGGCGGAGACAGCAGCAGCACGCCGCGCGCCCGGGTTTGTGCATTGCGGCGGTTCGGTTTCAGGGCCTGTCGGCAAAACGCCTTGAGAGACTCCAGTCCGCCCAGGCTTTGAAACGTCTCGGTTCCCTGATGCAGTTCCAGCAGTCCGGATTTCTTGAGCATGCCGGACTTCAGTTCCCAGACTGCATCACTGGTGATCCGGCCATGTCGGACAAGAGCGAGTGAAAACGCATTCTCGGCTTCCAGGCGCGTGAGGCCCGCAGTCGCATCGAGCACGATCTCCAGCTCATTCCCTGTGGGAAGTTCGTGTTCTTCGGTCGCGATTCCCCGGGCGATCTGTTCGAGTTGGTCTCGGTTCGGAAGCTCATGCTCAATGATGATGAACAGTTTTTCAAGTTCCACCGGTAACTGCACCACGGGTGAAAGGATCACCAGGATCGTGCGATTCTGTTTGCCGAGCACCACTTGCCGGGACAAGGCCTGCACAATCTCCGCCGAGTTCAGAAACCGGTGAAAGTTCTGCAGGACCAGCAGCGTCGTGCTGTCCTGCGAAGCGAGTGAGTTCACCGATTTGATGGCTGAGAGAGGATCGGTTCCTCCCTGATCCACAGTGACTCCCGCATCCCGCAATCCTTGATCGAGATCCCAGGTGATCAGAGTCCAGTGCTCCTGATGACAGAGCTGTATGATTTCGGTAAGCGCATCCGGGTGTTCATGACTCTCAATCCAGATGCCGGTGAAGCAGGCACGGATATATTCACTCAACCGCTCGGTGAGTGTCATCAAAACTCCTTTCCATTTGATGTGATGAAATAAATGTCGGAAGTTGCCTGACCAATGAAGCCGGGATCAGGACTGCTGTTGAATGTGCTGGGACTGTTCAGCGGACTGGTGAAACTCAGGCTTGAGTTGTTCGCTTAGTGACTGACCGAGAGCCTGCTCCATGAACCGGCTGGCCTCGCGGCAACTGTTTCCCGAATAGCCCTTGGTCTCGATCCGGCTGCTCCCGTCGGGAGCGACGATGATCTCGATTGTTTTGTTCAAGCGGCACCTCCGACAGAAATGGTCAACTTGATGGAGCCGTCTTCCAGCACCTGTTCCAGACAGGTGTGTCCTCGACGACGACTTTCCAATCGGCATTTTTCGACGGCATACATCTGTAGGAACCGGCCCAGTTGTCGGGGATTTCCCCAGCGACCTTCAAAGTTGTCATAAGCCATCTGACCAGTGGTCACATCACAGACCACCGGGTACCGCCAGTCCGGCAATCGCACCTGCCAACCTATCGCTGTGCTGCTGAACAGCTTCACTTCACCAAACACCGGCTCCGGCAGCTGCAATCGATCGCACGCCATTCGAATGGCGATGGGATCTCGGACTTCGGTCTGAATACTGACAATGTGAGACACGTCTGTGCCCTCCTTTCGAATGAGGATGGAATCTCAGCTGACCAATGCCCAATCAAATAAAAACACCCGTTCGGAACCGACATCAAGCGGTTACGGACGGGTGTTGCGACGGCAAAGTCGACTGCTGAGAGTTATGCCAAAGGCTTCATGTTATCTGCCTCATTTTGGGCCGAGATTTAGCTGGAAAGGCGTTCAGACGCTGATTGTGTCGTCTCCAAGGACCAATTTCGCGCAGAATCGGCGGGATTCCAGGGGTTCAGGCAGCATCCGCCGTCCCACCAAAGCATACACCACTTCGACTGCACTAAAATGCAATCGAGAGCGCAGACTGTCTGAGCCAGAAAACTGATGAAAGGATCAACATGGCACCTTGCAAGCAAACTCTTCGTTCCTGGCATCTGGCGGGACATGCCTCTCTGGCACTTGCTTTTGAGATTCCTGTCGAATTGCTCTCCCTGGATGGTTTCACGGAAAAGGATCTGCAACAAGATGTCCATTCCCAGCGACTGGACGAAGGGACACTGCTGAGCATTCCCACCGAACCCAGAAGTTGGGGCAGACCAGTTGGAGGGCGACTCATGGAAATCCTGATGTTGATTGCCATGGGCGGACCTGCCATGGAGCTATGCAAGCAAAATCTCCCTTGCACGTTGGAGCAGCTCCATCTGTTCCCGGTGGACTGGCAGCAAGCCTGGACCGCTGCAGGAGTTCTTTGGCCTGAAGAACAGGGACGTGGTCGAATCATGGCCCGGTTCTTCGCGAACTCCCCTGCCGTGATGCGGGACGGTCCGACTTCGTATTTTGTGGAATCCGTCCAGCAGCACTTGATGGAACACCGACGAATGGAAGCTGTGGCTATTCAGGAAGCATGGAGTCAGGCTCATGTCCGATACGAAAAGGCCTTTTGTCGGACTTATCGGGCCTTCCGCGAACCCAGGGACGTCGAAGGTGCCATTGGCGACTTATTGATTCCGCAGGAATGGCGGGAGAAAAATCAGTGCTCACCGTCCTGATGAGAGGTGGATTGTTCGAAGAGAACTCCCCAATCCTTCTGTCGACAACAACGAGATTCAAAATGATTGAAACAGGGTCATTCAACGATAGACCAGATATATTCACCTCAATGATTCCTGGACGCTTTCGAAGTAGTGTACAAGCCACTCGCAAGAAGCCTCGAACTTTTTGAATTTCAGTCCGAAAAACTCTATTGCAGGTGATTCAGTTTTGTCGCCCAGGCGACCTAGCGCCAAACGCTCTCAGTGACTTGCTGACGCATTCGATTCAAAATTACGTCCTCTCAGTCGTCCTCGATCACCGCAACGCGGTGGTAGTCCTCCTGCGTCGTCCTGCGGTTAAGGCGTCGGAGAGGCAACCTGTCGCCTCTCGGCGAGTGGTTGCTTCTCCCTCGCCCAATCCGGTCGTTGATCTTATTTCTCCCATCACCCTCGCTTGCATGCGAGCGTCAGCTCGCATGCAAGAGCGAGATACGAAGAGTTAATCGCCTAAAACTTTAGGCGATAGTGTGACTGTCGAATTCGCGACGGTATAACATGTTTCTGCCACTGGGTTTGCGGCGAGGAAAAACAGCACACTCGATTGGTAGTGTTTTATTTTGCCGCGTTGTAGATCAATCTACAGCCACTTTGTCAGAAAAGTACCGCGCAGCAGACCGTGTAGATCAATCTACAGATGACATGTCAAAAAAGTACCGCGGTAAACACAAATAAGTTTGAGGATGTCGAGGTCGTGTAGATTGATCTACAGCGGATGATTGTCTCCACTGAGAGCTGTAGATTGATCTACAGCCGGGTTCGCAGGTCATCGCGTCAGGATAAAGCGATTTACAGACGACCTCGAGCAGGAGATTGCGCTGAAGTCTACTTGAACATCCGAGCAGATCCTGGATGGCCTGCATGAAGTCGGAATTATAGTGTACAAACTCTCGAATTCCGCGGCTGGCGGAGCGAATTCGATCAATGACAACTCGGCAGGAAGATCGGTTTCACATTTGTTCAGTGTCATCGACATTCGGATTGGCTGCGAACTCGTAAAACAGTGTGCGCGGTAAATAGGAACCGAACTCCGCAGTCATCTGCTCGAAAGTTGACGCCGTCAACTTTTCCCCTGTTGAGTGCTGTCCGCTTTGACATCACGGACGTCAATGATCGATATTGGTTCAAACCGTGAAGACGCTGCAAGGAGTTCGCATGGACGAATTGAAAGCGTTCCAGTCAAAGACCGTCGATCAACACAGGCACGTTGTTAAAGAGGATGCACTTCTCGATTCGCTTCGAGTCCTGTGGCAGCCTCACAGGCAACGTGACCTGGAAGTTCGATACCAGATGGGTGTGTTGTTGAATCACCAGCTCGGAGATCCTGCCCGGCGCCAGTCGTACGGTCAGGGAACAATCGAGCGGGTGGCAAAAGAACTGGATCTCGACAAATCAGAAATTTCGCGCATGCGACGATTTGCCCAGCGATTTCCGTCTTTTGAGGCCGTCCAGAGTCACGTTCCTTCGCTCACCTCGTGGACGAAGGTGCGAGAGCTGGTCGCCAGCAGCAGGACATCTCATCGCCCACCCGACAGTCGTGTGCTGTGGGGTTTACAACGATCTGTGAAAGCCTCTATCGCTGCACTTCGCTGTGATGTTTACTTTTGCGGTCCCCAAGCAGATCATTTGAGGTCTGCTTTACAAGAGTTGTATCACCTGGCTCATTTCAGGCTCGGGGTTCAGTTTGATGCAGTGCGTGATGATTCTCGGTCGGTGGAAGAGTTGGCAGGCGTTTAATCCGACTGTCATCCTTTCCGTGTCCGGAAATAAAATGTTCCGGCATGTACCCAACATGAACCGCTACTGAAATCACAGCGTCTTCACGGCGATTTTTCTGATCCTTAGACAACAGGCAAATCGCAGAGCTGCGAGAGTCAGGCTGGTGTCCTGGCAAAATGCAATGAGTAACAACACTCATCCACCAGGTTCGTGAATCCTTAGTTCAACTTTTCCATTGCCCGCAGAGTCAACAGTTCCAATATCAGCTTCGTCTGAAAACTGTCCGTTCACAAAGAATCCAGGTAACAGCAGAAGGACACGTTCACTTCCCAGAATCGGCTGATCAATTCCATTTCGTTCCAAGGATTTTTCGAAGCGCTGGCGGGCCTCCGTCAGATTCAGATCCCCCTCTGCTGTTCCGGCAGAGTAGATCACACCGGCAGGTCCACCTGGTGAAAGTATCGTTCCTTGCCGAATATGATCGGCAGGCGATTGGTACGGAAATATCCAAGGAAGTGACTGCTTGACTCCATGAGCCGTTTTCACTGGTTCGATAGCCAATGTTCTGACGCGACGAAAGGCAAGTCGCAACTCTTCGGCCTCAACATCATCCAGGGAGTACCAGTCGAGACTTACGATCTGACTTCCACTTGTCATTCGTTGAGACGGGTGTCGCTCGGAGAGGTTCCAAGTTGAGCGAATCAGTTTCCTGCCAACGAGGACAATGCTGGTCTTTTGCGTTTCAATCGCTTCAAAGATGACTTCCGACAGAATCGGCGATGACAGGTCATACCGCACGATCAGAGGAGTACCGATTGCGAAATTGGTGAGACCGAGAGTTGCTGTTCCGGATTTGAGAGAGACAGGTGTCAATTGCTGTCCAAGTGATATAGCGAGTTGATCATATCCTTCATGATCGAGGCGCTGGTAGATGCGGACAGGACTTTCGGAATCGAATGCGCGATGCCGTGAATCAGACACGGCTTCATACCTGATGATTGATGCCGGAAAGTTCGCGAGCATCCGCTCTGCATTTTCAGGACGTCCAATCTCAAGTGTCACCTCTGGCCGATCGACCGATGCGGAACTCGAAAATTCTTTGAGATCATGATCCGACGGCAGAATTATCAGCGTGATCAATGCGATAGCAATGACCATGACAATGCAAATCCAGACAAGCGTCGTGGAACGACGATTCATGTGAGAAGTCGCAGTCAGCCCTGCTGATTCATCTCGATTTTCGAGTGCCCGCACAAACGTCCGGCAATCCGGCCAGCGGTTTTCCGGCAATTTTGACATCGCCCGTAAGACGACCGCACGATCCGATGAAGGCAATTTCAGCAGATCGGGATCTTCCTGGAGATGTCCCTTCATGACCTGCACATCGGTCCCGGTAAACGGAAGCTCCCCGGTGAGGAGTTGATAATACGAAACAGCGAGACTGTACTGGTCGGAACGATGGTTTGTCCGGCCTTCGAAGAATTCAGGCGCGGCATAGGCCAGCGACAGGCGTCCCGTATGGCTAGTCGATGCCCCCTGCATGATTCGGGCGATGCCGAAGTCCGCCACTTTGACCCGCCCGCCGATCACCAGCAGATTCTGGGGCTTAATGTCACGATGCTGGACCCCGAGATCGGGACCATTCGGCTGATTGAGATAGTCGATCCCCTCAGCCGCATCGTGCATGTTGCCGAGGAGTTCATCGCGCGGAATCCCCGGCAGGCCCTTGGCCATCATCTCCTGCAGTCTGTCGTACAAGCTGTGATCCGCCAGTTCCATGGCAATGATGAGATACCCGCCCTGCTGCCAGGCACCATGCGTGGTGATAAGATGCGGATGCCGGGCCTTTTTGGCGATCTGCAATGCCCGGAGTTCGACCTGCCCCTTGTGGTCCAGTCGAATCATCTTGAGGGCAACCGGAAAATCAAACGGTCCCGATGCGAGCCAGACTTCGCCAAAGCCTCCTGTGGCAATCCGATGCTGCAAACGATAACCAGGAATGGGCTCGCTCACCTCCTGAGCCGAATTCGTCGGAGGATTGCCTTCGAAAGTTTGCCCCTCCTGTGATATAGGGAGCAATCGATCCATCACACGTAAAGCGGCAATTTTGACACGAACTTCGGCGGCAAGAGCCGGCTCATCGTCTCCACAGGATTGTTGCAGAAATGTCTCCACGTCAGCTTGAGGCTCATTCGAGACAAAGTCTTCCCAGGCGTCCAGCAGCTCCTCTACTCGTTCTGATCGGGGCATCGTCATTCCGCCAGTTCCTGGCCCAGAGAGGCGTGCAGGGCCAACCGTGCTGACCTCCAGCGTCGCTTGACGGTCTTCTCGGAAACATCCAGCAGAGTGGCTGCTTCTGCTTGCGACAGCCCTTGATAGAACAGGAGATCAAAAACTTCCCGTTCCTCCTCCGGAAGGGCAGCCGCCTGTTGGTGGAATTCGCACCAGGACAAAAGCGTCGCCGGGCCATCCTGCGCTGCAGCATGGCGGGCCATACGATCTGGATAGGGTTCTTTGAGGCCAGGAACCGAGTCGGTAGCGTGATTCGCTCCCAAGCCCTCTGGCCCATAGTAGTGACGGGCAAGATCCGTCAGTTCACGGCGGATCTGCAGTGCCGCCAGGCCCAGGTAGGCGCGCAAATTCTCCGGATACACATCTCCCAGAGAGCGGTAAAGACGGAGCACAGCCTGTTGCAGCACATCATCCGTTTGTTCCCAGCGCTGGACTGCCGGAAAGCCGGCCAGCAATTTATGAGTCAGCCTCCGCAATCGCTCCACGGAATAATTGATCAGTGCTTCGCGCGCTCCCTCCTCACCGGCGCGCATTCTTAGCAGCCAGGATTCCAGTTGCTCCGTGTTGCGAGGTTCCGAGCTCAACAGATCCCCCTTCTGCTGGTCTGACGATGTCCTTCATGAAGATAAGGAGATCCCTGCGAATTCTCCAGAACCGGAGAAATTCGCTGTCCCCTGCCGCCGGTGCCTCTCGCTTACCAGTCACCGGCGACGACTGTCGTGCCCGGATTCCAACTTTCAAAACAAAAGGAGCAGCGATGTCACAGCAGACGAAGATCCAGTGGTGCGACTCAACGGTGAATCCCGTCATGGGATGCGGCGGTTGCGAATTGTGGACCTCAGGCAACCACACCTGTTATGCCGGACGATTGCATCAGCTCCGGAAGTCCAATTCCGGATTTGCCTCGCAGTTCGAGAGACCGCAGCTCTTCCCCGGCCGGATGGCCCAAGCGGCCTGCTGGCCGGAGCTAACCGGGATGAACCGTCCTGATAAACCGTGGTTGAGTGGACTGCCACGGATCATCTTCGTCTCAGATATGGGGGATGCGCTCACCGAACGAGGATTTGTGGATGCCGAAGGCCAACCTCTGGATGAACGCCTCCTGTTCCCGTTTCTGAAGCGAGAGGTGATCGATGTGGCAGATTCCGCACTCGGGCAGCAACATCAGTGGCTCTGGTTGACGAAGCGGCCGCAACGTCTGGCACAGTTTGTGTCGAGTTGCTGCCAGAACATTCAGCTTCCCGACAATCTCTGGCTCGGCACGAGCGTCACATCCAGAAGCTCCCTGAAGAGGTTGGCCCAGCTGACGCAGATCGGCCATGACCGGACGATCCGGTTTGTGAGTGTCGAGCCACTTTGGGAAGAGGTAAGTCTGGCCCCGTTCCTGGATGACCTGCACTGGGTGATCATCGGCGGGGAATCCGGTTTTCGCTCCAAATCGCGACTGTTCGATTGCCGTTGGGCCGGACGGCTCATCAAAGAGTGTCGTGCAGCAGGAGTGCCTGTGTTCATCAAACAACTCGGCGCCAACGTCTTTCACCGAGGCCAAAACCTGTTCCTCGCCGACTCACAGCACGGAGGGGACTGGAGCGAATGGCCAAGGGAGCTCCAGATCCGACAGATGCCAGTCGGTCGCATTCATGTTCCTGCCACTCTGAATTCCTCGGAAGGGGTTTGTGGTTCATCGAATGACGATCCTCTTCCGTAAGTCATTCATCGCAAACTGAACTCAGCTTGCCTGTTTCCCTTAATTCATATCCGCACGTATCACGAATCAGGAGAACTCAATGAATCTAATTAGCAATCCTCAAGACGACGATGCTTCACAGCGCGATCAAGAATCGGGGATCGTCCCGGATCAACCAGCACCCGGGAACCCTGTCCCCAATCCCTCGAATGCCTCCCAAGAATCGGAAGTATCGCAACAACGCAAGCGGGATGAATTCGAGCAGAAGCGGAAACGACTCACAGACCGCCTCGAGGAGTCAAAGAAACGCTGGGAACAGCAGGAGTTTGATACCGGTTTTGAGACTGGAAGTCGCTGGTCCCAGGAGAAAGCAGACTATGCCGACCTGCGTGATCTGAATCTGCTTTGGGATTCTCTGGCAAGCCATTCACACAATGAAAGAGACCGATTTTTCGAAGAAGATGATAATGTCTCGGGAATTGTCGGCTCCGCCATTGCCTGCGGATTTCATTCCAGTGTCGATCACAACGAAGCCAGTGAGTTTTGGGAATCACTCGGAGTTGAAGAGCCAATTTCCGAGCAATGGGTAAAGGGGTTTTGTCTGGGGGCTTTGGAGGTGTTCGAACCCTGAATCCGGCGGACAACGCCACGCCGTCCACGATCCGATAGACCCGCGGACGAACGCAGGATCGTGGTGCTGATCTCCCCAAATTGATATTTCGATTGAATCGGTCGACGATTTCAGAATGAGATCGTCGACCGCTATTTTTCTGCTGACGGCTCTGGTGATCCTGGTTTCATATGATTTGATGGGATCTCCAACGTGGGCGCGAATCTTTCGGGCGCTCTGCAGCTTCGGCAAAGGTCTTTCTGATATCAATGAAAATCCCGCGACTTCACCCGCACACCGTTGAGCAGTTCCGAGCCGTCCTGCAGGTGGTGGACCAGGACATGGATGATGCCGTGGTGGCGCTGGAGTTGGCCGCCGGCGATCAGGAATGAGGCGCTGGCGGCGGGTTGGCGGTACTGGTCCCAGATGTTCTGGGGGACGATCAGATTGACGTGTCCGGTTTCATCCTCCAGCGTGACGAACGTGATTCCTTTGGCGGTCGACGGCCGCTGACGGAGCAGGACCAGCCCGGCGACTTTGACCGAGCGACGGGAGTTTTCATCCAGCAGCAAGTTGGCGGGGGTGACCTTCATTGCGTGGAGCTTCTCCCGCAGGAACGAGAGCGGGTGGTTGCGAAGCGAAAGACCGAGGGTCTGATAGTCGGAAGCCACCTCTTCCTGCGGAGCGAGAGCCGGGAGATCGAGACTGGGGTCTTCAGAGTGTTCCTGGTCAAACAGGGGAGAGACTTCCGTCGGCAGGAGAGCCTGCCAGCCGGCCTCCCGTCTGTTGAGCTGGAAGGAACCAAACGCATCGGCCCGGGACAACTGTGTGAGAGCCGATTGGGGCAGGCGAGTCCGAGAGGTGAATTCCGTGAAGCTGCGAAAGGGACCATCGAAGCGGGATTGGACGATGCAAACGGCATTCGTCTGGCTGAACCCCTTCATCATCCGGAATCCCAGACGGAGCGACTTCCATGCTCCGTTTTCGGTTTTTTCCAGCGTGCAGTCCCAGTGACTGAAGTTGATATCGACCGGGCGGATTTCGACGCCGTGTTCCCTCGCATCCCGGACCAACTGGGCGGGGGCATAAAACCCCATCGGCTGGCTGTTGAGCAGGGCGCAGCAGAACACGTCCGGGTAATGGTACTTGATCCAGGCGGAGGCATAGGCCAGCAGGGCGAAGCTGGCGGCATGGCTTTCCGGGAACCCGTACTCGCCGAATCCCCGCATCATCTTGAACAGTTGTTTGGCGAGGTCTTCGCTGTAGCCGTTCTGTTTCATGCCGGCGATGAGCTTGGGTTCAAACTGATCCAGACTGCCGTTGCGTCTCCAGGCGGCCATCGCCCGACGAAGTTGATCGGCTTCACCGGCACTGAACCCCGCCGCCACCATCGCCAGCTTCATCACCTGTTCCTGGAACAGCGGAACTCCGAGGGTTCTCCAGAGAACCTCTTTCAGCCGCTCATCCGGGTAATCTGGCTTTTCCTCTCCTGCCCGTCGTCGCAGATAGGGATTGACCATATCCCCCTGAATCGGCCCGGGACGAACAATCGCGACTGCGACGACGAGGTCATAAAAAGTCTTGGGCTGAAGTCGGGGGTGCATCGCCATCTGGGCGCGGGATTCCACCTGAAAGACGCCAATAGTGTCGGCCCGGGTGATCATCTGATAGACCGCCGGGTCTTCCTGCGGAATCGTGGCGAGCGTGAGTGACCGCTGATGATGCGTTTCCATCAGCTGAAAGGACTTCTGAATCGCGGTGAGCATTCCCAGCGACAGGCAGTCCACTTTCAGGATGCCGATCGTGTCGAGATCATCCTTGTCCCATTGAATCACAGTTCGCCCCGGCATGGAGGCATTTTCAATCGGCACCATCTCACACAGAGGCCGCTGAGTGATGACCATCCCGCCGACATGTTGGGAGAGATGACGCGGGAACCCCAGAATCTCTCGCGAGAGCGACAATAGTTGTTCGCCGGTCCGGGAGTGCAGGTTCAATCCCTGCTCCTGAAACCGGCCGGCGAACTGTTCGCTCTCCGCATAGTGATCGACTCCCTTTGCCAGCCGGTCAATCCGATCCAGCGACAGGCCGAGTGCTTTCCCCACATCCCGGATCGAGGAGCGGGGACGATAAGTGATGACCGTTGCGGTCATCCCGGCCCGTTCACGGCCGTATTTGTCATAGATGTATTGAAGGACTTCTTCCCGGCGTTCATGCTCGAAATCGATGTCAATATCGGGAACTTCCCCCCGCTCGGCAGAGATGAACCGTTCGAAGAGGAGTTCGAAATGATGGGGATCGACCGAGGTGATTCCCAGGCAGTAACAGACGGCGGAGTTGGCTGCCGACCCCCGTCCCTGACAGAGAATGCTTTTGCTGCGTGCGAACCGGACCAGATCCCAGACCGTGAGAAAGTAAGACTCGTACTGCAACTGGGCGATGAGCGACAGTTCGTGTTCGACGGCATGGCGGATCTTGTCGGGAACGCCGTCGGGATACCGGTGCTGAATACCGGCTTCTGTCAGCTCACGTAAATATCCGGTGAGAGTCTTCCCGGCCGGACAGAGTTCCCGGGGATATTCGTACTTCAGTTCCTCCAGTGAGAACGTGCAACGATCGGCGAGTTCGGTCGTTCTCTGAATAGCATCGGGAGCCGCTGCGAAAAGATTCTCCATCTGCTGGGGAGATTTGAGAAACCGTTCTCCGTTTGAAAATCGGCGTGATCCGAGTTCCGCCACCGGGCAGCCATGCCGAATGGCGGTGAGCACATCCTGCAGGAGACGACGCTGGGGAGTGTGATAATGGACATCGTTGCTGGCGGTCAGAGGGAGACTGGCCTCACGGGCAAATTTTTGTAACCGGGTCAGCAAGCCCGCATCATCCGGGCCCAGGTGCAGCGACGCGAGTCCATACGCCCGGTCGCCAAAGACTTCCCGGTAACGCTGTGCATGCTGAAGCCCTTCCGCACGGGAGACAGTCTGATTCAGCAGAACACTGGCGAGGAGGTGATCCGAATGGGCAATGATGTCCGCAAAATGGAGCGTGCAGCTCCCCTTTTCACTCCGCCGTCGACCGAGAGTCAGCAACCGGCAGAGTTGGGCATACCCTTCCCGATTCTGGCAGTAGAGGATGACGGGCGGTGCATCGACTGGAGTGAGTTCTGCTCCGATCAGGAGTTTCAGTCCGATGACTTTCGCGGCCGCATAGGCACGGACGACTCCCGCGACGCTGTTCAGGTCTGTGATTGCCAGTGCCCGATGGCCCAGATCAGCGGCCCGCTGGACGAGTTCATCGGGATGCGAAGCCCCCGTGAGAAACGAATAGTTCGTCTTGCAGTGCAGCTCGACATAGTTCGGCCCGCCGCCCACGTGATTAGAGGGAACATGCGGCACCGGGCGGGGCGGCTTGGGGTTGGGATACTCAGGCATGGATGAGGGTCAATCAAACGCGGCATGCAAAAACCACTTCTCTGTCACCAGTTCACGGAACAGCCAGAACCGCTGGCCCTGTTCGCACTCCACCTGAAAGTAATCCCGTCGAATCAGCGGCCCCCGCCACCAGGCGGTGGTGATCCGCTCCGGCCCCCAGGATTGATGGACATTCCAGTCCTGCTGCTGCCAGCGGAACCGGGCTGGAGGACCATGCCGATGTCGTGCGATGACGTCGACCGCAGTCGGCTCCCGGTTCAGCCAAAGCGGACGGGTTCGCCCGTGGTGATGCGGAATGAATGCTCTGTGTAATAAATCAGTCTGAGGGCTTTCACCGATGACAGGTTGCATTCCGAACGCCAGTTCTGGTTGATCATCGGCCCTGAGATAAGGACGCAGGACCGCTTCCCGTCCCAGTCGGCTGGTCAGTGCTTCCAGTAACCGATGGACTGTGGGAGAGGATTCTCCGGTCTCCTCTTCCCAGAGTGTCTGTCGCCGGACCGTCAGAAATTCAATCCGGTCGGCGCATAGTTGCACTTGCTGAATGCCACTCCTGAGGGAGACCTGTTCCCACTGGAGCGACAACAGGGAAAGCAGGTGTCGACGCTGAGCAGTGGGCTGGACCAGTTCCAGTGTGTGCGTGATCTTGCATCGATCCTGGCCCTGCAGCTCCCACCTCAGGCGTTTTATTCCCTGCCCGCGTGGTTGCAGTTGAATCAGCATTCTGTCCAGCAGATCCCCCGCGATCAGTTCGAGAACGGCGACATCGTAGAACGGATCTTCCGATTCCCAGTTCTCCTGCAACGGCTCCGGTCTTCGTTCCGCGACGATCAGTTCAGGAGCGGTTCCCAATGCCTGATCGATCCGCTGAATCAGTTCGGGACCGAACCGCGCTGGGAGCGCGGACCGGGACAACTTCAGGAGTTGGCTGACCATCCGCAGGCCGACCTGCTGGAGGCGATCAAGTGTCTTGGGAGAGAGTCGCAGCGCAGAGACCGGCAGGGCCCGCAGTGCAGATTCCTGTTCTCCCACAGGTACAAGGCAACTGGCCTGCAGCTTTGTGCGAAAGTGAGCGGCAGCCCAGGCGGCTCCAAAACTGTCTGCCAGACCGACCCTTGCCTGCAGCCCACGCTGATGGCAAAGCTGAATCACCTGTTGCGTAAGTCCCGGTTCCCCGCCAAAGTGTTCCGCGCAGCCGGTGACATCCAACATGAGTGATTCCGGGAACTCTGCCTGCTCCAGTCCTACCAATGGACTGAATTGTTCACAGTCCCAGGCGAGTTGACGCAGTGCCTGCTGATCCTGCTCCGGTTCTTCCGGCAGGCAATGTCCCAGCTCTGGCCGACCTGATCGTGGTTGCAGTAACGTGCGGGCTTCTGCCATTGGCATCGCGGGACGAATTCCGCGTCGAGACGACAGCGAACAGCAGTGTCCGACGATCTCCCGCCCATGCTGCAAACGGACCAGGACCAGCGGTCGGTCACGAAGCGCAGGAGATTGTTGCTGTCGTCGCTGAATCGGCCAATTCGGGAACCACAGACAAAGCATTCGAGTCATCGCCATCTTCCAGTACGCAGCTCGCTTCGGTTCCATCCAGCCTGTTCAGCGCCCACACCCGGTACCGGCGCAATTTTGAGTTCGAACGGATCGATTCAACCTGCAGTCGGACATCTGCCCAGGATGCGGATGCTTGTAGAGAGGTTTCTCTGAGAAACAGTCCCAGACTCTTTCCCCGCTCGGCCGCCAGCTTGAGTCGGCGATACGTGTTCGCAGAAATATGTCCCAGCGAGCTGAGAACGACCGTCCTTCCTTCACAGCGCAGGGCCTGTTCCATGGCCCAAAGTTGATCAGAGAGCGAACGGGGCTGCACGACAATCAACCGGTTCAGATCGATTCCCAATTCCGCTGCTCCGGGCGGAAAGAACTCCTGCCTGTTGTCGATCAGAATGGGAGTGAACTGTTCCTGCTGCAGATGTTTGACCAGATGAAACGCCAGCTCCCAGGCTCCTGCTCCGGCACTGGTCGAAAGCAACTCGACCAGCGAACCTTCCGGAATACCGCTTCTGGGCAGCAGCGATTCCAAAACGGAGCCTCGCAAAACAGCCTGTGAGCGTGCCGGGAAAGAGACCTTGCCCAGCTGTGCCTGCAGCGATCGTAACATCTCCTGTTGGGGAATTTCCGGTGGAATCTGGAGTGGGGAAGAACGGATCATCGTAACTCCTGCTCAGCGTTCAGCGTCTGTTTCTCTTTTGCGGACTATAAGTGAACGGACGTATACGTCAAGGGCCGTTTCGGCGGAATTCCGACAACCGAGCGGTGGGACTCTGCGCAAATGCCGTTCCCCTCATAGAATGAGCCCAAAGGAGAGCAAGCGATGTGTGGACGGTTCAATCTGCGGGTGACGCCCGCCCAGCTGCAGGAGTTCTTTGACCTGTTCCGCGAACCGGAGGTGACGCCCCGCTACAACATCGCCCCCACCCAGACCACGCTGGTCTGCCGGCTCGATGATGAAGGTGAACGCGAGTTGGTCTCACTCCGCTGGGGGTTGATTCCGAGCTGGTCGAAGGACATCAAAATCGGAGCGACGTTGATCAATGCCCGCAGCGAGACGGTCCGTGAAAAGCCGTCATTCCGCTCCGCATTCAGAAAACGTCGCTGCCTCGTTCCGGCCAGCGGGTTCTACGAATGGCTCCGCGAAGGCAAGCACAAGCAGCCATTCCATATTCATCACACGGACGACTCTCCATTCGCCATGGCCGGCCTGTGGGAATCCTGGAATCAGGGTGAACAGCCGATCGAATCGTTCTCGATCATCACGACCAGCGCCAACAGGCTGATGCGTCCTCTCCACGACCGCATGCCGGTCATTCTGGAACCGGAGCTGTTCAACGAATGGCTCGCCCCGAACACAGAACCGGAGTTTTTGAAATCGATCGTGCAGCCGTACGAGTGGAACGGGTTCGAAATGGCCCCGGTCTCTGCTGTGGTGAACAATGTGAGGAACGAGATGCCGGAGTGTGTGCAACCTGCATAACGGACAATAAGCCCTGCTTACTGATTCTCAGCAGCTCCGCTGACATCATTCTTCGAGTCGGAATCGTCCAACCCGTTGAGTTTCTTTTCCACCTCTTGCTTCGTTCCGCATCCTCTGCGATTGTTCTGATCATCCAAGGCAAATAACTGCGTCACCAGTTCGCGAGGGAGAGGCTGTGGGGAACCCGGGAGCTGGAAACCATTTTCGATCAGCTCGACCACAGTGCAGCGAATCGAGCCACGGTCTTCCCAGGAATGCTCACCTCCTGGCCCTCCCTTATCAAATTCCTGCAGCACTTCCGAAGAGGACTCGAGGAAGTGAATCAGGCCTTGGACATCTTCCGTATTCAGGCCATACCAGAAGTGCTGATGGCCCAGCATCCTTCCGCATCGACTCAGGAGTTTTTCTGCATAAATGCCCCGAATCCAAGCCGGCGTCTGGTCATTTGCGGCGATGGCATCAAGGATGGCAAAGAGATTTGGACTTTGCTCCAGATAGTCAATTCGCGGCGGTGCTTCCCACTGCGAGGGAAGTTCTTCAGCGGCAAATTGACTGAGAAAACTGATGGCTTGAGCTGTTTTTCCAGCCAAGAGAAGTTGCCGGAACTTCGCTGCTCGTTGCTGTTCAGGTTGTGTGAAGCAGCAGGCGATCAACATCGTTGCGAATCCAATTCCGACTGCAATCCATGGCCCCCGCTTTACCGGAATGGACGACAACACAGGAACATTCTCCGATACTGTCTTGCGAGTTCCGAAGGTGGAAATTGCAAATCCAGCAAGCCAGATCAGCCACGTTGCTGCTCCCAACAGGATCACGATTGCGCGAGCCGCGTTGATGATTTCGGACGACTCGGAAAGTCGGATTCCTCCCATCACCTGCAAGATCGGAATCGGGATACCGGGCGATCTTACAGGTGAACTGGAGTGATTCGACGATCAGATCATCGCTGACATCGATCAGCATGTCATGTCTGGAGCGGAAATGTGATGCAAAGAAAACTCGAAATTCTCGCGAACCTTTTCAATTGGGCCGAGGTCATTAGAAAGGCCGAACTGTCAGTGACAGTCTGAGCCAATTCCTAAAACCGTTAAGCATGTGACACGCCATGTCTTCTTATCAACCCAGTCCGATTTCCGAACGGTTCGATGAAGAGCGATTGAGTGGGAAGCCCGCGAATCAGCTTGATGGTCAACCTCTGCGCTTGTGACACGGTCTCTCCTTTGAGACAGGCTCTTTTCAAAGCCCGGTGTCACAGCGACATCGGGTTTTTTCGTGCGCCAAACACGAGTCGTTAGCTGAGACGGTGTAGCGGCGGACTGAAAATCCGCAGAGGAGGATTCGAGCGGCTCACGGTCCACTGTGCGCACCCGGTGCGCGTACCACATGGCTCGTTCGTCTATCGGCACAGGATACCGCCCTTTCAAGGCGGAGAGACGGGTTCAATTCCCGTACGAGCTGCTGACACAATTCGGGATGTCGGGGAGCGGCACCCCACGTGCTTTGGGAGCACGGAATCGTCGGTTCGAGTCCGGCCCTCCCGATTGTCATAGAGGATTTTGTGCCTGCCGCGTGATGAATGAGGAAAGATGTTCTTGCTCCTGCCGGAGACATAAACCAGCCTCGCCGACCTGGTCGTTCAATGGTTGAGGACTCCGTTCTGATACGGCGGAAACGAAGGTTCGATTCCTTCCCAGGCTATTTAAGCAGGAGAGAAATCATGCGACAGCGATGGAAACAGAGACCGCGACCATATTCGGGGTCGTGGTGTAACGGCAGCACAGCGAACTTTTAACTCGCACAGTGGGGGGCAACTCCCTTCGGCCCCATTGGAGGCGTGAGGCTTGAGTCTACAGGCTTGAGGGAATGGACTTTCCTCATGCCCGGCATCTCAAGATTCGGGATCGAGGTGTTAGCGGCAGCATACCCGGCTCTTAACCGGGTTGGTGACGGTTCAAGTCCGTCCGGTCCCACTGAAAGACAACAAGCACTGATCGTCCAGCGGCAAGGACTCCGCACCCATAATGCGGAAACGTGGGTTCGAGTCCCATCTAGTGCTCTTTCGTTCTTTGACAACTCGGGTCAGTCATTCAGCACCCATGATGTAGCGGTAGCGTGCCGCTCTGCCAGAGCGGATGTGTCGGTTCAACTCCGACTGGGCGCTCTTGAAATCGCCATTTATGGTGCGGCACCTTCATGGACAATTACTTCGCGCCTAATGACTTGAGATAAGCAATGACCTTTACTCGTCTGTTCTGACGTGCGTAGTCCAGAGGTGTCTTTTCCATGCAATCTGTTGCGTTCAAGTCTGAACCTGCCTCAAGGAGCATCCGCGCGACCGATGTGGACGTGTTTCTTTCGGCGCAGACGTGAAGTGGTGTTCGCCCCAGTTCATCGAATCCATTTGGGTCCGCGCCGTTCTGAAGAAGCCATCGCACTGCGTTGATTGTTCCTCGATTGGCCGCACCATGGAGAAGAGTTCGGCCATGACTGTTCCTGCTATTCAGGTCAAAGCCATGCTCGATAATGAGTTTGGCAATGTGATAAAAGGGCTCCCCGCTCCGCTGGTGCGGCTCCAGAGAATGTTCCAGTGTTTGGTGAAACCGCTCAGATCGCACGCCTCCGCGATCGAGTAGCAGCTTCATGATTTCCACATTCCCGCCAAATGACGCGCAAAGAAATGCTGGAAAGATTGGCAGGTCAAATGAAACTTCGCAATCCGGGCTCACTCCCTGATCGAGTAAGAATCGGCAAACGTCAGCGAGCCTGTGGCTCATGTGTTGATTGCAGCGGCCGAGACCGGAGCCAGCGCATGGAAACAAGAGATTAAACCCATTCTCGTCATGTTGCTCAGACAATTGGTACCGACCGGTTGCGTATTTCAGGAAATCGATATCACCAATCGCAGACCGGATAAAGAGGTCTTCCGGGAGACTTTTCTCCAACATGGAATCAATGATTTGATTGTGCCCATACCGGGTCGCAAGGCATGCAACTGTCTCCTTCAGCCAGCCGACGCGGGCGTTATAGTTGAGCCCGTTGTCGAGACACCATTGCAAAATCCTTTGATGTCCTGATTTGCGTTTCACTGTCCTGAAGTCAGTCGCAGCGAGTCCGAAAATGCGGGACAAATCCAAGGCTGCACCATTTTGAGCTCTGTGACAAAGCTCTTCGAAATGGCCGTACTTCGCCAACTGGTCTATCGAAAGTTGATTGGGGGCAGGCGGCAAGGCGGGCCTCCATAGTTCATCAAATCAGTGCGGTTGGACATCATACCTGATTCGCTGGCCCTTGAGCGATCTGTAATTCAGCGTGTGGGAAAGTTTGGGAATCCGCCTGGTTCGGGACCAGGAGATCGTCGGTTCGAATCCGACCACGCTGACTGATGATTTGATGCGGTGGATTCCGTGCTGGTACGGGAAGACGACTGTTAATCGTCCCGGCGCAGGTTCGATTCCTGCCACCGCAGCTCTGCCCCAGGCGGTTTGTGCCTGCGGCAGCATGAACTTTGTGATCTGGAAGCCATCCGGCTGGATGAGGAGCTTGCCTCGAAAGCAGGTGCGGATGAAAGACGTCTGTTGTGGGTTCGAATCCCACGGCTTCCGCCTGAAGATCAGATAGGTGCCCTTGGCCGAGCGGCAGAGGTGCCAGCCTTCCAAGCTGGACAGGCGGGTTCGATTCCCGCAGGGCACTTTCCTAATGCGGGGTAGTTTCTGTTGGTAGAAATCCGTGACTTTGAATCACGAATCCGCAGGTTCGAGTCCTGCCCCCGCAACTGATTCAACACCACTGCGGTGGGGCCTGTGCTGGTACGGGCAGGCGGCTCTGAACCGTCGTGACGTAGGTTCAATTCCTACCGCCGCAACTTGAGGAAGTCATCCGGCCGGATGAGGAGCCTGTCTTGAAAACAGGTGGCGAGTGATCCTCGCTTGTGGGTTCGAGTCCCACGGCTTCCGCTCAAGGTGAATCAGCACCAGGGGCTCATGGTCCAACAGGAAGATGCCGGCGTCGCAAGCCGGAGAATGCCAGTTGTGGAAACCAAAGCCCGTCAGGCGTGTTTACATCCCAAAGGCCAACGGCAAGCAACGTCCGCTCGGAATTCCCGTTGTCATGGACCGAGCCATTCAGGCGGTCGTCAAGAATGCTCTTGAACCGTACTGGGAGGCCAAGTTCGAGGACAGCAGTTACGGATTCCGCCCGGGTCGTGGCTGCCATGACGCCATCGAACGCATCTACAACCTGGCTTCCGCAAAGGGAAACAGGCGATGGGTGCTCGATACGGACATTAAAGGGGCTTTTGACAACATCGGCCATGGACCATTGCTCGATCAGATCGGTCAGTTTCCCGCAAGGGATCTGATCCGTGGCTGGCTTGAAGCGGGATTTATGGAAGGTGAGGTCTTTCACGACACCACGAGCGGAACCCCGCAAGGTGGAGTGATCAGTCCTTTATTGGCCAACATTGCTTTTCACGGAATGGAGAAAGTCCTTGGCATTCGATACCGGCTTCGCAAGAACCGTTCGTATGCCTCGGAACTTCACCATAAACCACCGGGACTGGTGCGGTACGCAGATGACTTTGTCGTCTTCTGTCGCACCCGGGAAGAGGCTGAAACGGTCAGACAAATTCTGGAATCATGGTTTCGCGATCGCGGACTGACCTTCTCTCCGGAGAAGACCCGCATTGTCGACCTTGATGAAGGATTTGACTTTCTCGGTTTCAACGTGAAGCAGTATCGCGTCTCCGACTCTCGGAGTGGATACCGACTGTTGATCCGTCCCAGTGCCAAATCCGTAACGGCAATGAAGCAAAAGTTAAAGCAAGCCTTCCGCGACTGTCGGGGATTTCGTGTCGACGCAGTAGTCGGCAAGGTCAACCTGATCATCCGGGGGTGGGCAAACTACTTTCGTATTGAGGTTGCCTCGGAGATTTTCAGGAAACTGGATCACTATCTGTTCACTCTGCAAATGCAGTGGGTGAACTGGCAGCATCCAGGAAAATCCTGGGAATGGAAGCGGCAACGATATTGGGGACCATACCGCCGCAATGATGCCTGGGTGTTCGGGAAACCGGACTTCTACATGCAGCGGTTGTCGTGGTTTCCCATTAAACGGCACGTCATGGTCCGACGGTTCGCCTGTTGGGATGATCCAGAACTGGAATCCTACTGGGAAAACCGCCGGAAGCGTGAACCCTTCAGATGACGCTTCTGTCAACTGCTTGAGCCGTGTGCAGGGAAACTTGCATGCACGGTTCTGAGGGGAGGGGGAGACGGTAACGTCTGCTTCTTACCCGACCACTGTTTAACACGGCCAAGTGGTGCAACTGGTAGACACGCGACGCTCAGAACGTCGTGCCCATATGGGCTTGGGAGTTCGACTCTCCCCTTGGTCACTGCAGGCGGGGCAGGTGCCCGACTGGCTTTCATAAGGCCGGCATGCCCGGATCGATACCGGGGTCTGCAACTGACTGTATTCACTGTCAGCCTTGAGGGCTGAACACGATTGACGCCGGTGGGCCAGCGCTCAGCGGAGTTTCATAAGCTCCGACCGCCAGGTGCGACACCTGGACCGGCTACTTGAGACTGAGTACGCAAACAGGAAAAGCGATCAGGTCGAGAGCCTGATGATTTTGTGGGGTCGACTCCCTCCTCGGTCACTGCACACGATCCCGTGGTCCAACGGCACGACACCAGTCCGACATGCTGGTAACGATGGTTCGATTCCATCCGGGATCATTTGAAATACGGTCTGGAGGTGTTTTGGTAGCACGCCGCTGTGGTAGGGCGGAAGGCCGGGTTCGATTCCCCGGCCGGTCCACTGACAACACGAAGGGGGCTCATGGTCCAAAGGGAAGACACTGCTATGGCATGGCAGAGATCCGGATTCGATTCCCGGTGAGTCCACTGATTAGGGAAGGGAGCCGGATACGGTTGGCCGGACCGCACTGCTAACGCGGCTCTCCCGCAAGGGAGATAAGGGTTCGAATCCCTTCCCTTCCACTGAATGGAATGACTGGCCTGATGGTGAAACGGAGGATCACACTCGGCTTCTCACCGGGCGTTCCAGGTTCGAGTCCTGGTCGGGCCATTGAATGAATACGGAAGGACCACCCGATGGGTGACGGGAACCGGTTGGAAGCCGGTCGGGATTACTCCCTTGCGGGTTCGACTCCCGCTCCTTCCGCTGCAAGAGAAAGAACTGAAAGGAGAGGACTGATGAAGCTGGCAGAAGCACTGTTGGAACGCAAGAGCCTGAGGGAGAAGATTGAATCCCTCCGGATGCGGTTGGGAGAGAATGTCCTGATCCAGGAAGGTGACCAGCCGAACGAGCAACCGCAGGTTCTGTTGGATGAGTTGAATGATGCGCTGCAGCAGATGGAACAGCTCATCAAGCGGATCAACGCCACAAACAACATCGCCCGGTTGACGGACGGTTCGAGCGTCTCCGAGGCCATTGTGCGTCGTGATGTGCTGCGGATGAAGCGGGAAGCGATCGAACAGGTCGTGAACTCCGCGTCCCTGCGGCATCACCGTTTCGGCCGGAATGAAGTCAAGTTCGTGCTGACTGTGAGCACCGCCGACCTGCGGCAGCAGATCGATGCGATCTCGAAGCAGTGGCGCGAGCTGGACTCGGAAATCCAGGCCGCCAACTGGACGACGGAACTGGTGACGTGATCACCATTTCCTGATGGAAAAGCCGCTCGGCGATCGATTGAGAGCAGACTCGCGCAGGGCGAGCTCTTCCTGCCGATGACTTCGGTCATCGTACGTGCACCAGAATTAGAATCTGACCCGCACTCTGAAAGCGTACGGCTCATGGTTGACCGTTTCACAATGAGCAACGCGTACTGTTTCTCACCGCCTGCTGATCGATTCGCCGAGCGGCCCTTTGTTTTATTGAGAACCTGTTGCCATTCAGGACTGTCCCGGATGGCAAGTTTCAACATGGTGTCTGTGGTGTAGCGGTTTCTGCACGTCGGTTTGTGAAGCCGAAAGTGACGGTTCGATTCCGTTCGGACACCCTTTGGTTTTTCTGGGGGAGAGGTCCCGTGGTTTCTGCAGTCCTGCAACGTCCGACGCTGGTCCTGAACCGGAACTGGCAGCCGGTGGGTGTCGCTACCGTCGCCCGGTCGCTGGTGAAGGTCTGGAACGAAGCGGCGCGAATCGTCGACGTGGCCGATTACCAGCAGTACGGCTGGGAGGACTGGGGGCGGTTGACTCCCGGGAATGACGAACTGTCAATTCGCACGCAGAACAACCGTATGCGGGTGCCGGAGGTCATTGTGCTGACGTCCTACGATCGACTGCCGGTCAGTGCGGTGACATTCAGCCGGCGAAACATCTTCAAGCGAGACCGGTTCACCTGCCAGTATTGTGGCCGGCAACCGGGAAGCGAGGAGTTGACCGTCGACCACGTCGTGCCGCGGGCTCAGGGTGGAACGTCCACCTGGGAGAACTGCGTGCTAGCGTGTATTGACTGCAACGCGAAGAAGGCGGACCGGACGCCGGAGCAGGCCCGGATGCCGCTACGGCACAAGCCGATCCGGCCGGTCTGGCAGCCGCTGTACGGCTCACATGGAACGCGGATCGAGAGCTGGTCCAGGTTCGTCAGTGAAGCCTACTGGACGGTGGAACTGGAGAAATGAGCCGCTGCTCATGGGATTTCCCGTGAGCAGCCTTTGACACGAGCGTGCTCCTGGGAGAGCCATCAGCCTCCAAAACTGATCTATGGGGTTCGAATCCTCACACTCGTGCTGCGGCTGCGGCCGCTGATTGCCGACGTGGCTCGATCGAGAAAGGCATCCGCCTTGTAAGCGGAATGATGCTGGTGCGAATCCAGTCGTCGGCTCTTTGAAGAATTTGATGTCCCGATGGTGTAGCGGATCGCATCGGACCCTCCGAAGGTCCTGGTCCTGGTTCGAGTCCAGGTCGGGATACTGAATGTTGATGCTCTGCGAGTGTGATGGAGGCACGGCGGTCTTCGGAACCGCAAGACGGGGTCGATTCCTCGGCGGGGTACTGATATGAACGTCCTTGGAGTGTGAGGGAGAGCACGCGACTCTGCGAAGGTCGTAGACCAGGTTCGACTCCTGGCGAGGACACTTTTTGCCCCTGACGCTGGAGCCAGACGGCCAGGCGGCTGCCTGCAAAGCAGTCTCAAGTGGGTTCGACTCCCACCGGCGTCTCTTTACAATTGACTCCGCATTCGGGCGGAGAACTGCAGAACAGGAAAACGTGTATGCGGATGGACGATGGAAATGTGCCAAGTGACTCGAAGCTCATGTCAGACGAAATCGCGCATGCTTTCGCTTCAATGCCGGCCAATTTAGGGCCAAGTGGATTTCCACGCATTGCGAAAGAGGATTGGCCCGCCGAAATCGAAAAGATGCATGCCGAGGAAAAAGATTGGTGGGCAGGCGAATTCACGGAATGTCTCCTGACGGTGGAATTGCCATTTCGTCTAATGATGCCGGACGGCGAAATTGAACTGACCTACGAAGGAATCACCCAGGTCGCCACGATTCGTAGCGATTTCGTGGAGGTGTTTCATGGACCGTCTTTTCTCGATTCACACGCAAATCTGGCGTTCGTTGGGCCGAAAGCATCGTTGCGTTCAGTCGACTTGGAGGCGATCGTTCCCAATAACATGCCTTTGTTTCGGGAAAAGAGGACAACTATACTGTTCAATGCGAGAGTCATCTCTGATGCACTGTCTGCTCGTTGCTTAATCTCACCTATCGACATAGTTGATCGTTCGCAGATGAGGCGCTTCAACAGGGCGGGACAATATCTTGAAGCGTTAGCATTCGGTCATATTCCATTTATTAACCGCCTCATTACCGCATACCGTTCCGTTTCGTTAGATCCGTACGCTTTCGAAGTGACGGAATGGGATGTTCCGGTCTGGTATGCTGAAGACGGAACTCACCTTGTTCGAATTGGCCTGATGCCGTACTGGGATAGCGACGAGCCGTTCTCAGTCAATTCGCCCGACGGCAAATCGCCTTTTATTTCAGCAACCCTTGAAGATATCTGTTCGCAACTCACCGAGACAGTCGCACCTGGAAAACTCGAACTACTTGACGCGCTCAGCTTGTCATATAGAGGAAGATATGGGGATGCGGTGCGTGCAGCAGTGACGGCAATCGAGGTTGCGCTTGAGGCAAAATTGCGGCAGTTGCTCGTTACAAAAGGATTGACCGAAGATGATGTTGGTCGACGCCTAGACGAGACTCGAAACAGCTTCTTTGAGAGAGTCCGCGATTTCGAAAAGGTGAGTGGAAACCGACTCCCTGGCCCTGTTTTGAGCATTATTCCGTACATTAATGGAGTTCGTCTTCGCAATGAACTTGAATGGGTCCGAAATCTCCGCCACAAGATTGTGCATGAAGGTGTACGTATTGATGTTCATGCCAGAGCTTCAATGCTTCGGGCGATCGAAACCATGACATGGTTGTTTGAGTGGCTCAATTACGATGACGCACATGGCCCCAAAAGTAACCGTAATTATGCTTTCTTTAGTGCGCTACGTGGAGTTCGAAAGTACCCTTTTGAATACCGCGATGACCGAGTTATAGTCACGCAGACACCCCATCTTGACAACGACGAACCAATTCGGACGCAAGACGAACTTCTCGCGGATCAATATAAGGACTCACTCGGCTCCGCTCACACAGATTTGGAGCTGTTCGTGCGGATGTCGTTCCACAAGCTCGGCATGGACTGTGACGAGGGACCACCTCACGACCCGACCTCTTCGCTTTTGATGCCGCGTTTTGTTGTACAGAGGGACTCGCAGGTGATTCCCGTATTCTGCGTCGAAATGGATGGTCTACCGGATGTTGCGACAGCAAATGCAGTGGTTGCCAGTGCCACTGCATTTCAACGACAAGCTAGTACTGATTGTACTCCCGTCCTTGTCGTTCACCATCAAAAGCATCTTTCTCCGTGGTTACGAGAGGCAGATGACGCAGTGCCCACTGCGGTCGAAGAAACTCTCCGCGCCTGCGGAGTTGCCGTGATTACCTCGCTAGACCTGTATTTGCTTGTTGAGGGCGGCAAGTCCCACAATTGGGACCACCAAACAATCCAGCAACTTATTCTTCGGCCCGGCAGGCAGGGCACCACACCACCAGGTTATCGACAAGTCGGCGTAGTCAGAAAGGTCTTTCCGAAGCAATCCGCAATCAGTATCGAGCTGGAAGATGGGCAAACCATCAAGGTGGACGATACTCTTGGGCTCAGATTGAAAAGAAGCTGGCACGAAGAAGTGATCGAGTCACTGCAGGTGGACAAGGCTGCTGTTCAGGAAGCCTGTGGCCCAGTTCGAGTAGGTGTTGGTACGAGAATGTCGGCAAACCAGATCCCTGAGAATAATGCTGTATTTCGACGCGATCTGCCCGCCATTTGATCCCTTGCCGGACTGGAAAAGCGACAGTCGTCAAGCTGCCGCGGCGCGAACCATTTGTTATCGAATGAGTCTTGTAATTGGTCCTTGATGTCGTTCGTCCAGCGGCATGCAGACCACTCGGAAGAGTTTGGTACTGTCTGTTCCGTGAATGGGTTCTGAAACGGCGACGTCAGAAACGGTTAGCTCAGTGGTAAGAGCACCAGACTCATAATCTGGAAGTCGCGGGTTCGACTCCCGTACCGACCACCAACCCGTCGGCTGGTAACCGACTCCACGGAAAGGCGACGAATCTTTCCGACCATGAAGCCCGAAGGAGGCAGATGTTTGTTGGATCAGCCGAGACGATGGACTTCCTGCGGATCGCTTGTGATTCACAGGAGAGAAGTCGTTCCGGCAGCACGAGGCGACGCTCTGTAGTGCGTGGAGACCGCGTTCGTCGTTCAGTCGTTGAGCGGCACGGAAGCAATGAGGTTCACCTGACCGGAATTCCTCGGGAGACCGGAACTGAAACTTCGTCGTAGAAGTGTCCGGATACTGCTGAAGACGTTCGCTCAAACGCACTCCGCGATTCGTCCGTGTGATCTGCGAACGCTCTGCCTTCAGAAGGTGTCATCAGCGAATTCATCGCGGCACTGCCGCTGCAAACTGCCGCCTGTGCCCGGCATCACAACAACGGCACAATCCGGCTCTGCCGGGGAGGTGAAGGATGTTCATTTTCAAGCGTTACAAGATTCGCAGCTACGAGATGGGTCTGTTGTTCCGGGACGGCGAGTTCCGTGGACTGGTCGAGCAAGGTACACACTGGTTCTTCGACCCACTCGGTAAAGTCCGCGTGGACATTGTCTCCCAGCGTGATCCGTGGCTGACTCATGAAAAGCTGGACCTGATCGTCAAGTCCGGTGCGCTCAAGGACCGCGCGGTCATTCTGGATCTGAAGGACTATGAGCGGGCGCTGGTCTGGATCGAGAACCGGTTCAGCCATATTCTCCCGGCAGGTCTGTATGCCTACTGGGTTGGGCAGAAGGCTGTTCGGGTCGAAGTGATCGACGCCCGCAAGGTGCGGTTCGAGCACGAGGACCTGAAGGTCATCGCCCGGTCGGCTCTGGCGCAGCGTGTGCTGGACGTCTGGACGGTCAACCGTGACCACGTCGGCGTGCTGTTCATCGACGGCCGGTACGTCGAGACGCTGGCTTCGGGTCTGTACGCCTTTTGGAAGGGACAGTCGGAGGCCAAGGTGGTCGAGATCGACCTGCGGGAAACGATGGTTGATGTCGGTGGTCAGGAGATCATGACGGCCGACAAGGTGACGCTGCGGCTGAATGCCGTGGTCACCTACAAGATCGTCGATGCCCGTAAGGCGGTCAGCCAGACGGATGATGTTCGTCAGGCGCTGTACCGCGAAACGCAGCTGGTGCTGCGTGGCGTGATCGGTGCCCGGGAACTCGATGTCTTCCTGGCGGACAAGGATGCCGTCGCTCAGGAGATCGAGGACAACGTCCGGCGCCGGGCCGGTGAATTGGGTCTGGAGATCGCGTCGATCGGGATTCGTGACGTGATTCTACCGGGGGACATGAAGGACCTGATGAACAAGGTCACGGAAGCCAAGAAAGCGGCCGAGGCCAACCTGATCTCGCGTCGAGAAGAAACGGCCGCCATGCGGTCTCAGGCGAATACCGCCAAGCTGCTGGCGGACAACCCGGTACTCATGCGTCTGCGGGAGCTGGAAGTCCTGGAGAAGATCGCTACCAACGGCAAGCTCAACATCGTTCTGGGTGAAAAATCACTCGGCGAGAAGGGCTTAGTCGATAAGGTGGCCAATCTGTTGTGAGCCCGCGTCCCCGATCTGAGGAATCAGACCGGGGACATTTTTCTTTGAAGGACGACGTGTCATCATCCGCAAACTTTCCAATCAATCAGTTCGCAGGTCGATGCGGTCGAAAAGCATGCTTAGTTCAACGGGCGCGCCTCTGGGAACTTCCAGGTCCCGTCGAGGATCTCATTCCGCGGGCGATACAAACGCACCGTGTAGTTCCACCCCGCCATGATTGGCAGAATGTTGGGCGCCGAGCCGACGGAGCCGCCGAACTGGATCGTCACTGAGCCGTCGTTGTTCTTCTTCGCCGTGAGGTTGTTGAGCGAGTAGGCGTTCGCATCGTTCTTCTGGAAGTAGCCTTGCGCGTTGTAAACACTAATGGACCAGAAGGCATCAACGGGCACATCCTTGACCGTGAGCGAGTAAACCGTCTTTCCATCGTTTTCAGGCGGCGTGAAAGTGAGATAGGTGGCGTCTTTGGGTGGATTCCCACCCCAGGTTGCGGCGGCCGAAATGAGATGTTCGATTGGATCGACCTCTTCTGGCAGGCCGAACGAGCGGCTGGTCTCTGTCAGCGTGGTGCTCAGCACGATCAGTGCGTCCCGCACTTTTTTCTGGCTGACCGGATCCCACTGAGGAATTTCCAATTTGCCCGGTCCGCCTGGCTGATCGACGTGAATGGCATCCTGCAAGGCGTGGCAGGCTTCCAGATCCCCGGACTTCGTCGGATCGACCAGCGTGCGGATACCGACCAGGACGTAGCGCGTGCCGATCCCCTCTCGCGTCACTGTCAGTTGACCCGGCGCATAGGTGGCCGGAGGTGAGTATTCCTCCTCGCTGATGGTTTGCAGGGACATGAAGCGCTTCGCATCCGGCAGGGTGATCGTCACAGGGCCGGCGTCGAGGTCGAAGACCGCCGCGGAGTAGAGCGTATCGCGGTTCTGGCGGATGACCGTCTGCTGGTCAATAGGCGAAAGTTCGCGTTTGTGCTCGAACTTGCCGAACCCGTCCTCTTTCAGTGCCACGGCGCTCATGTACAGATTCGACTCGGCGCGGATGAAGTTCTTCACGGTGACGGGCACGGGTTGGTTCTCCTGTGCCACGACGACCGTGGTGAAGCACGACAACATGATGAGCCATGCAAAGTGTTTCATGATCGCTTCTCCTGTGTGCGTTCACTGGGCCTTTTCGATATCCGGCAGCTTCCACGTTTTGTCGAACAATGGTTTTTCCGGTCCGTAGAACCGAAAGAGAACTTCGAACTTTCCGCCAGTCTGGGTGGGAATCCAATTCGGCTCCTTCCCGACAGGTGCTGTGGGACCGAAGTACACATCCATCGAACCGTCGGCGTTCTTTTCCAGACCTGATGAGTTTGATCCCCGGCTGGCCCGCGACAGATCGCGGATCAGGGCATGTGTAGCGCGGTTATAGACTGTCGCCGACCAATACAGCCTGACCGGAGCATTAGCGGGCACATTGAGGCGGTAGCTTTTCTTGCCATCAAGCGGATCGCCATCCTTATCTACAATCGTCATTAAGTAGTATTGCCCTGTGCCGATCTGTTTGGCGCTGAAGAAGGCCATTGAGTAGGTGACACCGCGGCTCTCGACGGGATAGGAGTCGGGGTTGGCGAAGTTGGTCTGCATCCCTTCCGCGACTTCCGGCGTGGCGGGCAGCGCCCAGTGCGCGTCTTCGTTGAACGGGGGCGAGAAGATCCTCGTGTATTTGTCGTCAAGCCAGGCGTGTGCTTCGCTGATGGCGTCATTGAGAACCCTCTGCGTTCTGGCGTCAGGTTGGAACGGCTTGCCCTTTTCGATGCCGATCGTCTTGAGTGAATCGATCATCACCTTGTCCCGTTCCAGCCAGGGCTCGCGCTGAATGAAGCGATCGAGCGCCTCGAAGAAACGCAAGTCGTAGGGGATCGTGTTGTCGAACACGACGTCGATCGCGTCGACGAACTTCGTCTCCGGCGGTTTGGCGGCTTGCGAGAGAGGATAAAACTTGATGCGCTTGCCATAGGCGACAGCCATGGCGATGTCGGCATCACTGCTGCTCTTGATATTGGAGCGAATCGCCGCGAAACCGGTCTCGGTCTGCGATGGCAGGGGAATGTATCCGTCAGGCACCTTCTCTTTGTAGCCCGGCGGGAGGATGAGATACTTGCCACCCTGCCCCTTGTCCACGCCGGCCGGTCCCACATCCTCCAATGCCACCTGCCAGGTATCATCCACGCTGCCGATAATCGATGCACCGTCTTCCGCCGGAGGAATCTCCAGCACCATGGGACCGACGTTCTTTGTGTTATAGAAAGGGAAGAAGTAAATCGTGTCGGGGTTGGGAGTGAGCGTCTGGTTCTTCCAGCCAAAGAGCCGCGACCAATAGACGACCTGATTGAAATCCGCATCGGCCGCCGTCATCGCTTGATAAAGAAGCTGCATGTTGACGGCGGGCATGCCCCAGATGACCGCTTCGACCGCCCGGCGATGCAGAGCGCGGTCCGCCAGTTGGGCCTCGGTGAAGTCGGGCTTGGGTTGCACTGGATGCGCCGAAGACTCTTCAGCGGTGATGGGAATCGCCACCGACCAGAATAGGACGCCGACAATGAGTCGTCCCAAGACAATGCTCGACGTTCGCTGTCTCATGCAAGTTCTCCGTCGCAGGTTTCCGCTCCTCTTGTGGCCGGCGCTCATGCCGCCAGATTGAAGAAGCGAATGTCCGAGATTGCAGCCCCATCGTCAGTCTACCATTTCGGGAAGCAGGTCAGCGCATATTGGAGTGCCATGCCGTATGCCGAATACTGATATCTTCAAGTGATTCCTTGATTTCATCGATCTCATCTTTCGATTCGTGGTCGTCGAATTTCGACATCCATTCAGAAGCTCGTTTTGCACATGACAGAAGAAGGGACAGTGAATCACCCTGGATGACACCTCCCGGATCATTCCTTTCCGGCATTCGCACAATGGCATCATTGGATTCATCCGAAAATCCTTCGTGGTGCTTGACTTCCCTGTTCCGGCCTCGATCGCATGAACTACACCACGTTCATTTTGGAGAGCTGCTGATCCTGCGGACCTGACACGGTCGTCTGGCTCCATGAGAGGTTGACAACCAGAATCCCTCCTGCGATATTCACCACAAAGGGTGAATAATGGTGACCGCGCTGGAAAAACGGCTGGATCGCACGTTGACGGCCCTGGCCGATCCGACGCGGCGGGCCATTTTGAAACGGTTGTCACGCGGCGAGACGCGGGTCACGGACATCGCCAAACCGTTCGACATCTCACTGAACTCCGTCTCGAAGCATATTCGTGTTCTGGAACAGGCGAAGCTGGTGACTCGACGGCGCGCGGGACGAGAGCACTGGTTGTCATTCAACCGGCAGCCTCTGGATGAAGCGGCTGCGTGGATCGAAGCCCAGCGGGCGTTCTGGAACGAACGACTGGATGCGCTGGAATGGGAATTGAATAAACCGGAGGAGAGTGCGTCAT
>Ga0182738_1001278_pt1 | contig 32002 bp, 34 predicted proteins | sample eDN5th30CBELigMG_FD_128876 | JGI IMG/M metagenome (GOLD analysis project Ga0182738, IMG submission 128876) | Enriched Miracle-Growth compost microbial communities from Emeryville, California, USA - eDNA 5th pass 30_C BE-Lig MG (version 2)... ...
ACCGCGCCAGATCACGATCATTGGACCGCGCGCATCCTGCGCGCTCATACGCGCCTATCAATGCGCTCGATCATGAGCGCGCAGGATGCGCGCGGTCCAATGAGGATGACCCGGCGCAAGCGCTCGTCGGGGACGAAAACATGTCTTGTTGATGTGCGCTGTGCACGCGGACGACGGCGGGTGCAGGCGTCGCGTGCAAGAGAGGAGGAATGAAGGCGAAGATCGAGAGGCAGCCGAGCTGTCCCCATCGACGCTTCGAGGGCGGGTCACTATACAAGAGTGAGGCCAAAGGGGTTCCATGCGCATCGTCTTGCTGGTGTTCGTCCTCGTGACGGCGCCGACCGCGGCCTTTTTCCTGTGGGCGTGGGCGGTGAAGATCAAGCGGGAGCGCAAGTTGGCCGGCACCTTGCCGGAGTGGCAGGACCTGCCGCTCACCTGGCTCGGCATTGCCGGCCTGATCTGCGCCATCGCGGGCTTCATCGTCATGTTCTTCACCCAGAACCAGGGTTACGGCGGCCTGTTCGCGCCATGATCGCGGCCGGAAGGATCGAGGCGCAGGTCTGGATGGCCGGCGCGCCGACCGAAAGGTTGTTTGCCGCGCTGAAGGCCGCTGGCATCGTGGCGCGCTTCGTCGGCGGTTGCGTGCGCAACGCGGTGCTCGGAACGGACGTCGATGACCTCGACCTCGCCGTCGACAAGCCGCCGGAGACGGTGATGCGCGCCCTCGCGGCAGCCGGCATCAAGGTCGTTCCGACCGGATTGAAGCACGGGACGGTGACGGCGATCGCCAATTCCCGGGTCTTCGAGCTCACGACCCTGCGCCGCGATGTCGAGACCGACGGGCGCCGCGCCGTCGTGGCCTTCACCGACGACTGGCTCGAAGACGCCAGCCGCCGCGATTTCACCTTCAACGCGCTCTACGCCGATCCCGACGGTACGTTGTACGATCCGTTCGACGGCCGCGCCGATCTTGCCGCGGGCAGGGTGCGCTTCATCGGCGATCCCGACACGCGCATCGCCGAGGATCGCCTCCGGGTGCTGCGCTTCTTCCGCTTCCATGCCTGGTACGGCCGGCCGCCGTTCGACGGGCCGAGCTACCAGGCCTGCGCGCGCAACGCGGCGACGCTCGGCGGGCTGTCGGGCGAGCGGGTGCGCAAGGAGCTGCTGCGCACGCTCGAAGCGGCCGCCGCGCCCGATGCGCTCGAGGCGATGCGCGAAGCCGGCGTGCTCGACCGCTGGCTGCCCGAGTACGTCGGCCCGGCGCGGCTTCGGGCCCTGGTCGCGCGCGAGGACCAGCCCGACGGGCTGCGCCGCCTGGCCGCGATCCTGCCGACCGGCATCGATGCCGCAACCATCGGCAAGCGGCTGAAGCTTTCGACGCAGGAAACCGTGCGCCTCGACGTCATGCTGGCACGCCAGCCCGAAATCGACATCGCCGGCGGACCACGCGCGTGGCGGGCGGGTCTCTACCGGCTGGGCAACGGGCTCTACATCGATCGCCTGCTGCTCGCGGTCGATGCCCCGGGCGACTGGCGGGGCGCCCTGACGATGGCGCGCGCCTGGACGCCGCCCGAGCTGCCGGTGAGCGGCGGCGATGCGCTCGCGCTCGGTCTCAGGCCCGGACCGAAGGTCGGTGCGCTGCTCGATGCGGTCGAGCGCTGGTGGATCGACGGCGACTTCACCGCCGATCGCGCCGCCTGCCGCGCCGAGCTCGAACGACGGGCGCGTGCGGAATGATCCGGCCAGGCCTCACCTTCGCGCTGTGGCTCGCCATCGCCGTGCTGGTGCTGGTGAATGACATGATCGGCGACACCGTCATCGCCGACCGTCTCCCGGCAATGGCGATCGAATGGTACAAGGTGCTGGTGCCGCTGCCCTATGTGGTCCTGGTGGCGGTCATCCATGCACGCCGCACGGCCGGACCGAAATGGTTCGAGGCGGCGCTGCTCGCAGCGCTGCTGTGGCCGCCGACCACGGTACTCGTCGAATATCTCTACGGACGCCACACCTTCGAGCAGGAGCCGGCCGAATTCCTCGACCGCTTCGCCTTCTGGTGGGGTGCACCCTATCCCTTGCTGGTCGTCGTGCTGTTCATTGCGCCGCTTGCCGCCGGCTGGTCGATCAGCCGGCGGTAAAGTAGCGCCATCAATCTCAGGGCCACCTTGCCTCGGGCGGCAGCGACATCAGGATCGCCTCGACGTTGCCGCCGGTCATCAGGCCGAACTTCGTCCCGCGGTCGTGCAGCAGGTTGAACTCGACGTAGCGGCCGCGGCGCACGAGCTGGTGCTCGCGCTCGGCCGCCGTCCAGGGCTCGTTCATGTGCGCGCGCACGATCTTCGGATAGACCTCGAGGAAGGTCTCGCCGACGGCCCGGGTGAAGGCGAAATCGGCGGCGAAGTCGCCGCTGTCGAGATAGTCGTAGAAGATGCCGCCGACGCCGCGCGGCTCGCCGCGGTGCGGCAGGTAGAAATATTCGTCGCACCATTTCCGGAAGCGCCCGTAGTAGTCGGCGCCGTGGGCGTCGCAGGCGGACTGCAGGGCGGCGTGGAAGGTCTGCGTGTCGGTCTCGCTCGGCACCATCGGCGTGAGGTCGGCCCCGCCCCCGAACCATGCTCTGGTGGTGGCGATGAAGCGGGTGTTCATGTGCACCGCCGGCACCCGGGGCGAGCGCATGTGCGCCACCAGCGAGATGCCCGAGGCGTGGAAGCGCGGGTCGTCGGCGGCGCCGGGAATCTGCTTGCGGAACTCCGGGCTGAATTCGCCGAACACGGTCGAGACATTGACGCCGACCTTCTCGAACACCCGGCCGCGCATGATCGACATCACGCCTCCGCCGCGGTCCTCGCCGGCTTCGCCGCGCTCGCGCTGCCAGGCCTTGCGTTCGAACCGGCCGGGCGGCAGCTCGGCGTGCGTGCCCGCGAGCTCGTTCTCGACCTCTTCGAACGCGGCACAGAGGCGGTCGCGCAGCGCCTCGAACCAGGCGCGGGTGGCGGTCTTGGCGGCGGCGATGTCGGTCATGCTGAAGCGGGGAATCCGGAGGTCTGGCGCAGGGCCTCGCTCAATACCATTGCCGCGGCCAGCGCGACATTGAGCGATCGCGCGCCCTTCTGCAGGGGCACGCGGACCCGCAGGTCGGCTGCGGCATGGACATCGGCCGGCGCGCCGGCGCTTTCTCGGCCCAGCAACAAGATGTCGTCGGGCTCGAAGCTCGCCTGCGGCAGCGGGGTGGCGCCCGACGTGGTGAGCAGGACCAGCCGGCCGGGCGGACGGTCGCGCCGGAAGGCGGCCCAGGAGTCATGCCGCCGAAGCTCTGCCAGGTCGTAGTAGTCCATGGCGGCCCGTCGGATGCGCCTGTCGTCGACCGGAAAGCCACACGGTTCGATGATATCGAGGGGTGTGCCCAGACAGGCGGCAAGACGAATGAAAGCGCCGAGATTCTGGGGTATATCGGGCTCATAGAGAGCGAGGCGCATTGTTTCCCTTCCTTCAGCCGTCCGCGACGCGAAAAGTCGACGAATGCGGCACCCTGTCACAGCCGCTTTCCGGCCTGCCTGCGACCAATCAGAGCCTTGAAACAAAAGGGGCTTTCTCGTCTATAAGCGTAACTCCTCGGGGGATGTAATAAGCAATGGCTTCCAGCACCATTCCGTCCGGCGCCCACGGCGATCCGACGCGGCGTGATTTCCTCATGGTGGCGACCGGCGCCATGGCGGCTGTCGGCGCGATCGCGACGGCCTGGCCCTTCATCAACAACCTCAATCCCGCGGCCGACACGCTCGCGCTCTCCTCGATCGACGTGAACGTGCAGCCGATCGCCGTCGGCCAGGCGATCACGGTCAAGTGGCGCGGCAAGCCGGTCTTCATCCGGCACCGCACGCCGGAAGAGATCAAGGAGGCGGAGTCGGTGAAGCTCTCCGAGCTGCCCGATCCCGAGACCGACAATGCCCGCGTCACCGACACCGCCAAGAAGGTGCGGCCGGAGTGGCTGATCGTGGTCGGCGTCTGCACCCATCTCGGCTGCGTGCCGCTGGGCACCAAGCAGGGCGATCCGCGCGGCGAGTACAACGGCTGGTTCTGCCCCTGCCACGGTTCGCAGTACGACACGTCCGGACGTATCCGGAAGGGACCGGCACCGAAGAACCTCGAAGTGCCGCAATACGTGTTCTCGTCCGATACGCTCGTCAAAATCGGCTAGCGCCAGGAGTCATCGATGGCCTCGTCTCACGGCGCTCCGCCGGTCTTCAACAACAAGGTGGTCGCCTGGATCGATCACCGACTGCCGATCTTCTCGTACGTCGAAAAGGAGTATCACACCTTTCCGACTCCGCGGAATTTCAACTATTTCTGGAATTTCGGCGCGATCGCCACGGTGATGCTGGTGCTGATGATCGTCACCGGCATCGTGCTGGCGACCAACTACACGCCGCACGTGACGATGGCCTTCGATTCGGTCGAGCGCATCATGCGCGACGTGCCGTCGGGCTGGATGATCCGCTACATGCACATGACCGGCGCGTCGTTCTTCTTCGCCGCCGTGTACGTGCATATCTTCCGCGGGCTGTATTACGGGTCCTACAAGGCGCCGCGCGAGCTGCTGTGGATCCTGGGCGTGGTCATCCTGCTGCTGATGATGGCGACGGCGTTCATGGGATACGTGCTGCCGTGGGGCCAGATGAGCTTCTGGGGCGCCACCGTCATCACCAACCTGTTCTCGGCCATTCCGGTGGTCGGCGAGTCGATCGTGACCTGGCTGTGGGGCGGCTTCGCGGTCGACAACCCGACGCTCAATCGCTTCTTCGCGCTGCACTACCTGCTGCCGTTCATCATCGTGGGCGTGGTCGCGCTGCACGTCGTGGCGCTGCACGTGCACGGCTCGAACAATCCGCTCGGAATCGACCCCAAGGGGCCGCAGGACACGGTGCCGTTCCATCCGTACTACACGATGAAGGACGGCTTCGGCGTCATCTGCTTCCTGATCGTCTACGCGATCTTCGTGTTCTTCATGCCGAACGCGCTGGGCGAGGCGGTCAACTACGTTCCGGCCAATCCGCTGGTGACGCCGAACGAGATCGTTCCGGAATGGTACCTGCTGCCGTTCTACGCGATCCTGCGCGCGGTTCCAGACAAGCTGGGCGGCGTGCTGTGCATGTTCGGCGCGATCGCCATCCTGTTCGTCGTGCCGTGGCTCGACACCAGCCGCGTGCGGTCCTGCACGTTCCGGCCGATCTACAAGTGGTTCATGTTCGTGCTGGTGGCCGATGTCATCCTGCTCGGCATCTGCGGCGCGCATCCGCCGGAAGGCTGGTATGTGCCGGCGTCGCGCGTGGGCACGATCTACTACTTCTTCCACTTCCTCGTCCTGCTGCCGGTCCTGGGCAAGATCGAACGGCCTCTGCCCTTGCCGCCCAGCATCGCCGATGCGGTGCTCAAGAAGAAGGTGGCGTGAGCACCATGCGCAAGATCCTCGTTTCGGGCGCGATCGCCCTTGCAGCCCTCACCGCCGGTGCGGTCGCCATCGCCGCCGAATCGGTCGTGCATCCGCCGCACATGCAGTGGCACTTTCAGGGTCCGTTCGGCACTTACGACAGGGCCGCAGCGCAGCGCGGCTTCCAGGTCTACAAGGAAGTCTGCTCGGCCTGCCATTCGCTGTCGCTGCTGTCCTACCGCAACCTGACGGAACTCGGACTCACCGAGGACCAGGCGAAGGGCATCGCGGCGGAGTTCCAGGTGCCGGACATCTCCGATGACGGCTCGCCCATCGAGCGCCCGGCGCGTCTCTCGGACCGCTTCAAGAGTCCGTTTGCCAACGATCTGGCTGCGGCGGCCGCCAACGGCGGAAAGGCGCCGCCCGACCTCAGCCTCATCGTCAAGGCGCGCGAGGGTGGGCCCGACTACATCCATGCGCTGCTCACCGGTTACGTGCCGTTTGAGAAGCTCACGCCGGAGCAGGTCAAGGAGTTCGCCGTCACCAAGGACGACAACTTCAACCTCTATTTCCCGGGCCACAAGATCGCCATGCCGCCACCGCTCAGCGATGACAAGGTGACCTATGTCGACGGGACCAAGGCGACGCTCGAGCAGATGTCGACCGATGTCACGGAGTTCCTTGCCTGGGCGTCGGAGCCGCATCTCGAAGCGCGCAACCGTACGGGCATCCGGGTCGTCCTCTTCCTGCTCGCGCTTGCCGGCCTGATGTACGCCGTGAAGCGGCAGGTCTGGGCCGACAAGCACTAGATCGGCTGGGTGGTCAGAAAACGAAAAAGCCGCGGCATACCGCGGCTTTTTTATTGATCGGGTGACGGTCGATCAGGCCCCGGCGAAGCGTCGGTTTACGAGCCTGACTCGCCGCGCCGCAGGCTCGTCGCGTACGCCGCGACCGGCATTGGCGTCCGGTCGGATCTTGTCGATCGTAAAGGGTTCGGTGCTCACGGTACGGTTGGCCACGGCGATTCCCTGCAGCACGCTCGCCGCGCCGAACGTCACGATCAGGCCGGCCACCAGCATGGCCGCGCCGATGATGAAGTGCCGCATCCCCAAACCCCAACCAAAGTTCTTGCATGGGTGCATGCTTCTTACATCGGAAATCCGGCGACGCCCAAGAAAATCCGGCACGGCGGGGATGTCGGGCAGGTGAAGCGCGATTGACGTGTCAGGGCTCGATGAGCGCAATCCCCAATTGCGGTTGCTTGCGGCGACGCAGATGCGCTGGTGTCTCCATAACCGTGACTTCGAGGGTCGGCCTGACGATGCCCTTGAGGAAGTGCCCGCCGCGCGTCGTGCCGTCCTCGAGGCCCAGCACGGCATGCATATGCAGGCTCGCCTTGCCGTCGTCACCGATGGCGATATCGCCCAGCAGGCTGAGCCCCTCGCATTGCTCGTCGATCTCTATCGGACGGTAAGTCCTGGCACGCAGGTCGAACCATCCGACGGTCACGCGTTCGAAGGCGCCCAAGGCACTGAGCGAGGCGCCACCGACATGATTGCGGTTGGCGAAGTCGGTCAGCGCCGAGAATGCTTCGTCACCGGCATCGAGCACGACGACGAAGGTACGTTCGCCTGCATCCTCCCAGACAAGCCGGGACTTCATCGCCAGAACAGCGCCAGCAGGATGATGATCGGAATGGGAACGCCCAATAGCCAGAGCAGAATTCCGCGACCCATCTCAATCTCCCTTGAAGGTTGGCCAGGGCCGAAGGGCGGCTATGGCGATCGAACCGGCCATCAGGCGCGCCCTTGGGCATTTCGTTGAGCGCTAACGTCGAATTGCCTTAAATGGTTGCGGGCAAGACCCGGCGGTCTCAGCTCCGGGACCTCTTCTTCGCAGCTTTCTTCGCGGTCTTCTTCTTCGCCGTCTTCTTCTTCGCCACCTTGCGCTTCGGCACCTTCTTGCCCTCCTTGCGGGCTTCCGAAAGGCCAATGGCGACGGCCTGCTTGCGGCTCTTCACCGTGCCGCCCTTGCCGCCTTCGCCGCGCTTCAGGGAACCTTTCTTCCGGCGATGCAGCGCGCTCTCCACGTCCTTGCCCGCGCTACGCGAATACCTGGCCATTGGGCCCCTCCGGATTGGTCATCCGGACCCAACGCCGCGGGCGACGTAAGGCTGCGGCTCTTTCCGCACCTGCAGGGCCTCGCTCGCCCTCATCGAGGGTGGATGTCGCCGCTCATGCCCTTCGCTCGAACAGGGCAGCGCCTTTCTTCAGCAGGCGTTCAGCGCGCCGTGGGCCGCGGCGGGCCAGCACCTCCAATGTCTTGCCGTTGAAGCCGGCATAATGGACGAAGAAGGACTCGACCTCTTCGATCGTCCGCCGTCCGAGGTCGCTAAGCGTCTGCAGGTGCCGATGGGCTGGCGCGTGGGTGGCGACCGCGAAAAAGCGGTCGTTGCGCCTCCATTTGTCCCGGCCTGTGCGCCGACGCACTTCGAGCACGCCGATCAGCCGTGCCGTCACGACGCAGCCCGGCGGCACGGCGTGATCGAGCAGGAGCAGCACGTCGAGCGGATCTCCGTCCTCCCCCAGAGTCGAAGGCACGAAGCCGAAATCGTACGGAAACGACAATCCTTCCGCGAGCACCGCCCCGAGGCGCAGCGCATTGCACCCGGGATCGAATTTGTACTTGCTGTGGCTGCCCCGGGGCGTCTCGACCACCACCGTGACATGGCCGCGTTCGTCGCGGGCCGGCAAACGGATCAGGGACTGCGGGACTTTCCTCGAGCGGGCCATCAGGCCAATAACGACGCGTTGCTCATGATGTTGCCCTCGGGACAAGGGCGACGAGCGCGGGAGACATCCTGCACGTCTCCTCCGTCCGAGGCGGAGCCTTGCCCGATCATCCTCATTGGACCGCGCGCATCCTGCGCGCTCATGATCGAGCGCATCCATAGGCGCGTATGAGCGCGCAGGATGCGCGCGGTCCAATGATCATGACCCGGCGCACGCTCTCGCCGGGACGAAAACAGGTCTTGTTGGTCCGAGGCGGAGCCTCGCTAGGCCTTCGCGCGTGCGAGCCGCCGTTCGATCGCTTCGTGGCGGGCGATCAGGTTGCGGGCGCGGTCGATGACCGGGATGTCGATCATCTTGCCGTCGACCGAGAAGGAGCCGCGACCTTCCGCGGCAGCCTTCCGGTCGGCCTCGATCAGCTTCATCGCGTAGGCCACTTCCTCGGCCTTCGGCGTAAAGGCCTGGTTCAAGGCCGACACCAGGCCGGGATGGATGCAGGTGCCGCCCGAGAAGCCGAAGCGGCGTGCCCGTTCGGCGCTCTTGCGGTACGCCTCGGCATCGGAATAGTCGGCGACCGTGCCAAGGATGCCGATCATCGGCACGCCATGCGCCTGCGCGGCGAACGCGACCATGCGCTTGGGCAGCTCGAGCGTCTCGTCGCCCGGCACCGAGCCGGTCTCGAGAGCGAAATCCTCGCCGCCCAGCATCATGGCGATGACGCGCGGGCCATGCTCGGCAATGTCGTCGATGTGCGGCAGCGCGCGCGGATGCTCGATCATGGCGGCAAAGCCGATCCCTCCGACCGGCAGGCCGCGCTCCTTCTCGAGCTCGCTCACCATTTCGTCGAGCAGGCGCAGATGCTGCACGCTCTCGGTCTTGGTGACGAACAGCGCCGACAGGCCGGGCCGTATCGCCGCCTCGATGTCGGCAACCGCCAGGCGTATCGGCCGGTTGATGCGGACCGCGACGTCGGCGCCGCCGCGAGCGACCTTCGACATGGTCCCCGCCAGCATCGCGCGCGCCTCTGGCTTCTGCGCTGGCTGCACGCTGTCCTCGAGATCGACCAGCACGCAGTCCGCGCCGCGTTCGTGCGCCTTGTCGATGAACTTCGGCACGTTGCCCGGCACGTAGAGGATCGAGCGCCAGACGGGCGGCGAGGGCCTCATGAGAACGTTCACTTCTTCCTTCCCGTCGAGATCGTGCCGGCCTGGCATAGCTTGTCGTACTCGGCGGCGCCGAGCAGCGGCTTCAGCAGCGCCTCGTTATGCTCGCCGATCTTCGGCGCAGCCGACTTCAGCGCGCCCGGCGTGCCGGAGAGGCGCGGCACCACCGGATGGGTCGGCAGCTCGCCCATCGTCTCGTCGGGAATCTCGATCAGCGCCTCGCGCTCCAGCACGTAATCGTCCTGGGTGATCTGCGAAATGTCGTAGACCGGGCCGATCGTGACGCCGGCCTCGTCGAAATACTTCAGGTTCTCCGCGAGATCGCGCGCGCCGACGAACTCGCCGATCATGCGGTCGAGCTCGACGCCGTTCTTCACGCGCTCGATGTTGGTCGAGAAGCGCGGGTCCTTGACCAGTTCCGGCCGTCCGATCTTCACCAGCACCCGTTCGGCCATGCCTTGCGTCGAGGCCGACAGGCAGACCCAGTGGCCGTCCCTGGTCTGGTAGACGTTGCGCGGGGCTGCATTGGTCGAACGGCTGCCGGTCCGAACCTTCACCTCGCCGGTCAGCTTGTAGTTGGCCGCCTGCGGGCCGAGCATCGAATAAAGCGGATCGAACAGCGGCAGGTCCATCACCTGGCCCTGGCCGCCGTTGATCTCGACCTCGCGCAACGCGACCATCACCGCGCCGTAGCCGTTCAGCGCGGCCATGCAGTCGGCGAGATACATCGGCGGCAGCACCGGCTCGCGATCGCCGAAGCCGTTCATCGAGGCGAAGCCGGAGTAGCCTTCGATCAGCGTGCCGAAGCCCGGCTTGTGACGATAACGCCCGTCCTGGCCCCAGCCCGAGATTCGCACCACGATCAGCCTGGGGTTGATCGCGTGCAGCTCGATGGGGGAGAGGCCCATGTCTTCCAGCACGCCCGGCCGGAAGCTCTCGACCAGGATGGCGGCCGACCTGGCGAGCTCGCGCACGATGGTGCGGCCGGCGTCGGAGCGCAGGTCGAGCGCCACGCTTTTCTTGTTGCGGCTATAGACCTTCCAGGCGGTCTCGACGCCCTTCACTTTCCACGAGCGCAGGGTATCGCCCTCCGGCGGCTCGATCTTGATCACCTCGGCGCCGAAATCGGCGAGCTGGAGCGTCAGGATGTTGCCGGCGACGAGGCGCGACAGGTCGACGACGCGGACCCCGTTCAGGGGGCCGCGCGCGTCGGGGGTGAAGGATTTCCGGGCTGGCTTCTTCATCGCTGGGAGCGCGGCTCTCCAGAGCCGCTCTTGGGAAGGAGCGAGAGAAGGGGAGAGCGGCTCCGGAGAGCCGCGCTCCCCGCTACCCGACGTGCTTGGCGAACAGCTCGAGCGTCCGCGCCATCGCTTGCTTCGAGGCGGCCGCGTCCCAGCTGCCGCGCTCGTCGCAATGGAAGCCGTGGTCGGCCGGATAGTCGAAGATCGCGACATCGGGGTGGAGCTGGCGCAGCTCGTTCACGTGGGCCATCGGGATGTGCATGTCCTTGTCGCCGAAATGCATCTGCGTCGGCACGGTGGGTTTTTCGTTCTTGGTGCCATGGATGCCGCCGCCGTAATAGGCCGACACGGCATCGGGCTTGAGCCGGGTCGCCGCCAGCCAGGCGATCGTGCCGCCCCAGCAATAGCCGGTGACCGCGACCTTCCTGGCGCCGCGCTTCTTCAGCTCGTCGATCGCCGCCTGGACGTCCTGTACCGCCTTGTCGGTGAAGCCCGGAGTCATCACGTATCCGCGGCCCTCGGCGATCGTGTCGGGCGTGTAGCCGAGCTCGATGCCGGGCTTGATGTGATCGAAGAATCGCGGCGCGAGCGCGATGTAGCCGTCCGCCGCGAACTTGTCGGTCACCGCCCGGATATGGTGGTTGACCCCGAAGATCTCCTGGATCACCACCACGCCGCCTTTGGGCGTTCCCTTCGGCGTGGCAAGGTAGGCGCCGATCTCTCCGGCTGCCGACGTAAGACGAATATCTTCACCCATGAGAAAACCTCCCGGTTGCGGGCCGCAGTGAACATGGTAATGCGGCTCGGTTCAACCCACAGGCTCGCAGGGCGAGCTCAGAAGGCAGACGATGTATCTCCCGAAGCATTTCGAAGGCACCGAGGTCGACGGCCGCGAAATCATGAAGGCCCACAGCTGGTCGCTCCTGACCACGGCCGACGAAGCCGGCGCGCCGCTCTGCACGCATCTGGCGATGCAGTGGGAAGACGACGGCAGCCCGCACGGCACGCTGGTCGGCCACATGGCGCGCGCCAACGATCACTGGAAGCTGTTCGCGCGGCCGGCGCCGTCGCTGGCGATCTTCTGGGGTCCCCACGCCTATGTTTCGCCGACCTGGTACACGCCCGGTCCCAAGGTGCCGACCTGGAACTACGTCACCGTCCATGCCTACGGCCGGCCGGAGGTCATCGAGCCGACACCCGCCGTGCTGATGGTCCTGACCAAGCTGGCCGCGCAATATGAAGGGACCGGCGCCGACGCCTGGGGGCTGGGCCGGCTGCCGCCCGGCAATGCCGCCGATCAGACCCGGAACATCGTCGCCTTTCGCATGAAGCTCGACCGCATCGAGACCAAGCTCAAGCTCAGCCAGAACCGCGAGCTGGAGGACCGCCGACGCGTGATCGCAAAGCTCGAGGCGAGCGACAACCAGGACTCGCGGGCGACGGCCCGATGGATGAAGCGGGTGCTGCCTGCCTGAGCGGGGCGGCAATCTTCTCACCCTTACCGTCCTCGCTCTCGTGGTGGGCGCGGTAACCGGAGGCGTTTGCGCGCTCTTTCGCATGACCCTGGAGCAGGCCGACCGCCTGCGCGACCTCGTCGTCGCCTGGGCACACGGCCAGGCGCTCGTCGGCTTCCTGCTCGTGGTGATGGCCGGCGCCGCGGCGGCGCTCGCCGCCTGGCTGGTCCGCCACTTTGCGCCGCATGCAACAGGCAGCGGCATCCCGCATGTCGAGGCCGTGCTGCGGCAGGAAGTGCCGCCCGCCCCTTTCATTCTTCTGCCGGTGAAGTTCGTCGGCGGCCTGCTGGCGATCGGATCGGGCCTGGCGCTCGGCCGCGAGGGACCGAGCGTGCAGATGGGCGCCAGCATCGCTCACCTCGCCGCCACCCTGTCGCAGCGCTGCTGGGCCGACAGCCGGGTGCTGATGGCTGCCGGCGCCGGTGCGGGCCTCGCGACCGCCTTCAATGCGCCGATCGCCGGCGCGATATTCGTGCTCGAGGAGCTCGTGCAGCGCTTCGAGCAGCGGATCGCGATCGCGGCGCTCGCTGCCTCGGCGACGGCGATCGCGACGGCGCGCGCCATCCTGGGCAACCAGACGGACTTTACCGTCATGCCGTTCGATCACGTCTCTTCGTCCAGCCTGCCCCTGTTCCTCCTCCTTGGCGCCGTCGCCGGATTGCTTGCCATTGGCTACAATCGCTCGCTGCTCGCCACCATGGCCGCCTTCGAGCGCGCCCGCGTGCTGCCGCCCGAGGCGCGCGCGGCGCTGGTGGGCGCCGCCGTCGCCGCAGTGGCGTGGTTTGCGCCCTCGTTCGTCGGTGGCGGCGATGCGCTGACCCAGCGGGCGCTGTCAGGGGGCGAGCCGCTCGCCTTCCTGCCACTGCTCTTCCTGCTGCGCGTGGTGATGGGACATGCGTCCTACGCGACAGGGACCCCCGGCGGCCTGTTCGCGCCGCTGCTGGTGCTGGGCGCCCAGTCGGGATTGCTGTTCGGCGCCGCCTGCCTCTTCCTCTTCCCCGGCCTCGGCGTTCCCGCGCAGGCCTTCGCCGTGATCGGCATGGCCGCCTTCTTCACCGGCGTGGTGCGCGCGCCGCTGACGGGCATGGTGCTGATCACCGAGATGACGGCAGCCTTCACCCTGCTCCTGCCGATGCTGGCCGCGTGCTGTGCGGCGATGCTCGTCCCGACGCTGTTGCGCAACGCGCCGATCTACGAAGCCCTGCGCGAAGGAACGTTGCGGCGCGAGCAGGCGCTCAGGCAGGGATAGCGTCTGGGCGGTTGGCTATCCGTCTCATCGGCGGCATTGCCCGCCGCATCGCAGCGGCGGGCCGTTCGGCTCGTGACCGTCAGCCGTCGATGACGGCGATCGCGTCCATCTCGAACAGCCACCCCGGCTGGACCAGGCGGGGCACGAAGATGAAGGTGCTGACCGGCGGGGCGGCGGTGTTGACGTAGCGATCGCGGACCTTCTGGAAGGCGGTGCGCTCCTCGGGCGTGACCGTGGCGACGCAATAGTTGTTGATCTTCACGACATTCGCGAACGTGCCCCCGGCGGCGCGCACGGCGGCATCAGCGTTCTTGAACACCTGCTCGACCTGGGCGGCGAAGTCGCCCTCGCCGACGAGCTTGTCGTCGACATCGTGCGGCACCTGGCCGGCGATGAGCACCAGCTTGCCCTTCGTCACCTCGGCGACCTGCGAATAGCCGCCACGCCGCGGCATGGTCTCTGGGGTGTGAAGCTTGACGGTCATGGCAGGGCTCCCTGGGAAAGATGAAGCGTACCGTCTCCCCTTGCGCCCGAGTCAAGTCTAAGCTCCTGCGCGGGAGTGAAGCGAAGCAATGAGCGAGGCGTTCGATGCCGATGTGCTGGTGGTCGGAGCGGGGCCGGTCGGGCTGACCCTCGCGATCGAGCTCGCGCGGCGCGGCGTACGCGTGCAGCTCGTCCAACGCAACGACGCTCTGAGGATGGGACGCGGTACGTCCGTCGACACGAACGCCCTCGAGGCGACGATGCGGGCGAGCGGTGCCCCATTCGAGGTCGTGGACATTCCGGACGACGACTTGCGTCGTGTCTACGAACGCGACCTCATCCTGCCGCGGCCCGACCTGCATGTGGTCCGGCGCGGCGACCGGCAGCCGGCCGACCCGCGGAAGGTCGCTGCCGTGGCGACAGGGAGGAACTAGCGATGTATCCGGGCAAGCACGCAGCCGCCCATCCGAATCGGCTGGCGGTGATCATGGCGGGCAGCGGCGAGACGATCACCTATGGCGAGCTGGAGGCGCGCAGCAACCGGCTCGCGCATTTCCTGCGCGCGCGGGGCGTCGGGCGCCTCGATCACTACTCGATCTACATGGAGAACCACGCACGCTACGTCGAATGCTGCGCGGCAGGCGAGCGGTCGGGCCACTATTACACCTGCGTGAACTCGTTCCTCACGGTCGAGGAACTCGCCTACATCCTGAACAACAGCCAGTCGAAGGTGCTGATCACCTCGCAGGCCAAGCGCGACGTGGCGCTCGCCGCGCTGCCGCTCTGCCCCAAGGTCGAGCTGTGCCTTGTCGTCGACGGGCCGGGCGAGGGCGGCAAGGTGCTCAATCTCGAGCAGGCAACGGCGGGCCTGCCATTGACGCCGATCGCCGACGAGTCGCTCGGCACGGCGATGCTCTATTCGTCGGGCACGACAGGACGGCCCAAGGGCATCCTGCGGCCTTTGCCGCAGGATCCGCCGGAGAAGCACCTGCCGATCTTCAGCTTCCTGCTCGATCTCTGGCAATACCGCGAGGCCATGATCTACCTGTCGCCGGCGCCGCTCTACCACTCGGCGCCGCAGGCCGCGGTCGGGCTCACCATCCGCAGCGGCGGAACGGCGGTCATCATGGAGAAGTTCGATGCCGAGCAGTATCTCGCGCTGATCGAGAAATACCGCATCACGCATAGCCAGCTCGTGCCGACGATGTTCTCGCGCCTGCTCAAGCTGCCCGGGCAGGCGCGCCGTCGCCACGATCTCTCCTCGCTCGAAATCGCGATCCACGCTGCCGCGCCATGTCCCGTGCAGGTCAAGGAGCAGATGATCGACTGGTGGGGCCCGATCATCCATGAATATTACGGCGCTACCGAAGGTCTGGGCTTCACCGCCTGCAATTCGCAGGAATGGCTGGCGCATCGCGGCACGGTCGGCCGTGTCCTGGCGGGCAAGCTGCACGTGCTCGACGACTCCATGAAGGAACTGCCGATCGGCACGCCCGGCACGCTGTGGTTCGAGACGGCGACGCCGTTCGAATATTTCAACGATCCGGGAAAGACGGCCGAGGCGCGCTCCGCCGACGGCACGATGAGCACGGTCGGCGATGTCGGCTACGTCGATGCCGACGGCTATCTCTACCTGACCGACCGCGCGACCTTCATGATCATCTCGGGCGGCGTGAACATCTACCCGCAGGAATGCGAGAACCTGCTGATCACCCATCCCAAGGTCGCCGACGCCGCCGTGTTCGGCGTGCCCAACCCCGATCTCGGCGAGGAGGTGAAGGCGGTGGTGCAGCTCATGCCCGGCGAGCATCCCTCGCCGGCGATGGCGGAGGAACTGATCGCCTTCTGCGGCCAGAATCTCGCCCGCCAGAAGGTGCCGCGCTCGGTCGACTTCGAGGCGGAGCTGCCGCGCCTGCCGACCGGCAAGCTCTACAAGCGCCTGCTGCGCGACCGCTACTGGGGCAACAAGACCAGCCGGATCGTGTGACCCTCATTGGACCGCGCGCATCCTGCGCGCGCATGGGCGCCGATGAGCGCGCAGGATGCGCGCGATCCAATGAGTCTACACGTTGAAGCGGAAGTGGAAGACATCGCCGTCCTTGACGGCGTACTCCTTGCCTTCGAGCCGGAGCTTGCCCGCGTCGCGCGCGCCGGCTTCGCCGTTCAGCGCGATGTAGTCGTCATAGGCGATCGTCTCGGCGCGGATGAAGCCCTTCTCGAAGTCGGTGTGGATCACGCCCGCCGCTTCCGGCGCCTTGGCCTCGCGGCGCACCGTCCAGGCGCGCGCTTCCTTGGGGCCGACGGTGAAGAAGGTCACGAGGTCGAGCAGCGCGTAGCCGGCACGGACGACGCGGGCGAGGCCGGTCTCCTGCAGGCCGAGCGAGGCGAGATATTCGCCCTGCTCCTCGGGGGGCAGCTGCGCCACCTCGGCCTCGATCGCGGCGGAGATCACGACGCTCGGCATGCCGAGGCTCTTCGCCCACGCCTCGGCCCTGGCGCTGTGCGTGTTGCCGGTGGCGGCCGAACCTTCATCGACGTTCAACACGTACATCATCGGCTTGGCGGTGATGAGCTGCAGGCGCGAGAAGACAAGCCGCTCGTCGTCGGCGATCCTCGCCTGGCGCGCCGGCTTGCCCTCGCGCAGCGCATCGAGCGCCTTCTTCACGACCGGCACCTCGGCCGCGGCTTCCTTGTCGCCGCCCTTGGCCCGTTTCTCGAGATTGGGCAGGCGCTTCTCGAGGCTGTCGAGGTCGGCCAGCATCAGCTCGGTCTCGACGACCTCCGCATCGCGCACCGGATCGACGTTGCCCGAGACGTGCGTCACGTCGCCGTCCTCGAAGCAGCGCAGCACGTGGGCGATGGCGTCGACCTCGCGGATGTTGCCGAGGAACTGGTTGCCCAGCCCTTCGCCCTTCGACGCGCCCTTCACCAGCCCGGCGATATCGACGAACTCGAGCTGCGTCGCCACGATCTTCGCCGATGCCGCGATGCCGGCCAGCTTGTCGAGTCTCGGATCGGGCACGGCGACGCGGCCGACGTTCGGCTCGATGGTGCAGAACGGATAGTTGGCCGCCTGGGCCGCCTGGGTGGCGGTCAGCGCATTGAACAGGGTCGACTTGCCGACATTCGGCAGGCCGACGATTCCGCAGTTGAAACCCATGTCTACCCTTTGAGATCCAGCCTGGCCGGAAGATTGGGAGGTGGCGCCAGATTCGCCACGCGGCTCATGTACTTTTCGTCGGCCCTGGCGCCGCCTTCGACCAGCAGCGCCGCTTCCTCGGCCAGCGCCTTCAGGAGCTTCGGCAGCCAGCCGTCCCTGGGATCGCGCTCGTCCGGAGCGAAGTCGTGCAGCACCCAGTGCAGCACGAGGTCCTTGTGACCCGGATGGCCGATGCCGATCCGCACCCGTCGATAGTCGTTGCCGACATGGGCGTCGATGTCGCGCAAGCCGTTGTGGCCGCCGGCGCCGCCGCCCTTCTTCATGCGCACCCGCCCGGGCGCGATGTCGAGCTCGTCATGGAAGACGACGACCCGGTCGAGCGGGATCTTGAGGAAGCGCACGGCCTCGCCCACCGCCTTGCTCGATTCGTTCATGAAGGTCATCGGCTTCAGGGCGATCGTTCGTTCGCCGCCGAGATGGCCTTCCGCCACCTCGCCGTGGAAACGCGACCGCCAGGGCGAGAAGACACGGCGGCGGACGATCTCGTCCACCGCCATGAATCCCACATTGTGCCGATGCCCCGCATAGCGCGGCCCGGGGTTCCCGAGCCCGACCAGCAGGAGCATCGAGACTTACTTCTTGGCCGGAGCCGGCGCCTTGCCTGCCGCGGGGGCGGCCCCGGCTGCAGCGCCACCGGCTGGGGCGGCACCGGCTGCCGGAGCGGCACCTTCGGCCGCCGTATCGGAGGCGGCTTCACGCACCACCGTCGGCGCGGCGATCGTTGCCACGGTCGGGTTCTTTTCCCGGGTCACGACGCGAACGCCTTCCTGCACGTTCAGGGCCGAGAGATGGATCGAGTGGCCGATCTCGAGGCCGGTCAGGTCGACCTCGAACAGCTCGGGGATCAGGTCCGGCTTGGTGCGCACCGTGATCTCGTGCATGACGATGTTCAGCACGCCGCCGCGCTTGATGCCGGGGGCCGCCGCTTCGTTCCTGAAGTGCACGGGCACCTGCACGGTGATGATCGACTCGGGGCTGATCCGCAGGAAGTCGAGATGCAGAGGCTTGTCGGTCACCGGGTCGACCTGCACGTCGCGCGGCAGGGCGTCGACCGTCGTGCCGTCGACGTCGATCTTGACGCGGTGATTGAAGAAACCCTCCTTGTAGATCTCGCGCTCGACCGACTTCGGCTCGACCGCGATCATCATCGGGGGTTGCTTGTCGCCGTAGATCACGGCCGGAATCAGTCCTTCGCGACGGCTGGAACGGGCGCCCCCTTTGCCGGCCCGGTCCCGCATCTTCGCGACGACTTTGGTCGCTTCTGCCATTTCAACTTCTCCTAGGGTTCTACGTTCTCTCTCTTCATCGCGGCGTGGCCTCCAGGGGTGCCCATCGCCGGATCTCGCGAAACTAGTCGAACAGGCTCGATACCGAGGTCTCCTCGGAAATGCGCTTGATCGCCTCGGCCATCAAAGGCGCGATCGGCAGCGGCAGCAGGTTGGGCGCCACCCGCATCTCCTTGGTCGGCTGGATCGAATCGGTGATCACCAGCTTCTCCAGCGGCGAGGCGGCGACGCGGGCGACCGCACCGCCCGACAGCACGCCGTGCGTGACATAGGCCGAGACCGACTTGGCACCCTGGTCCATCAGCGCGACCGCGGCGTTGCACAGCGTTCCGGCCGAATCGACGATGTCGTCGATCAGGATGCAATCGGCGTTCTTCACGTCGCCGATCACGTTCATGACCTCGCTGACGCCGGCCTTCTCGCGTCGCTTGTCGATGATGGCAAGGTCGGCATCGACCCTCTTGGCGATGGCCCGGGCGCGCACCACGCCGCCGGTGTCGGGCGACACCACGGTCAGGTTGCGGTTGGCGAGCGTCTCTTCCATGTGCTTGGAGAAGACCGGGCCGGCATAGAGATTGTCGAGCGGGATGTCGAAAAAGCCCTGGATCTGGCCGGCATGCAGGTCGAGCGTCAGCACCCGGTTGGCGCCGGCATTGGTGATCAGGTTGGCGACCAGCTTGGCCGTGATCGGCGTGCGTGAGCCGGTCTTGCGATCCTGACGGGCATAGCCGTAGTAGGGTATCACCGCCGTGATGCGCCGCGCCGACGAGCGACGCAGCGCATCGATCATGATCAGCAGCTCCATCAGATGGTCGTTGGCCGGAAAGCTGGTCGACTGCATGACGAAGACATCCTCGCCACGCACGTTCTCCAGGATCTCGACGAAGATCTCGTTGTCGGCAAACCGGCGGATGTTCGCCTTGACCAACGGCAACCCAAGCTCGACTGAAATGGCTTCCGCCAGCGGCCGATTGCTGTTGCCCGACAGGATTTTCATAGTTAAGCCGTTGATCTCAAACGAGAAAACGGCCATTTGGGGCCGCGATGCGGGCGGAACATACCAATGAGTCCGGGGCCTGTAAACGGCCTGAACATCGCGGCGTTTGCACGCGTGTACGACACCGCAGGTCGACGGGATGATGCCTGCAGATGAAACGAAACAACCCGCCGGGGAAGGCGGCGGGTTGTTGGATACCTCTCAGGCGAACCAGCGAAGCTGAATGTGGCCTGGTCCTGGGTCAACGCCGCGCCAGGCCGAATGGTTGCGGCGGCTCTTCAAATCGCCGGAGGGCAAGCGAGCGACCGCGGTGCTGTCGGTCCCGCCGTCAAAGGTTCTTGGGGTTGCTCCAAGCCCCTTCAGGTGCTGTCCCTTGCCCCTGGCGCCGATGAGAGCGACCTCGTCGGCGCTGCAGGCTCCGGCGCAGCGGCCTACGGCCCGCCCGTCGCTGCGCCCGCACGCGTTCCGGCATAGTCGACCGTGAGGCCGAGCACGGTGGTGAGGCCATCGGGCTCCATCACCTTCTCGAGATCGGCCATGCCGGCCGTCCTGGCCGGGGTGATGGCGATCTTGATCGGGCCCTTGGGTTGCTTCCAGTCGGTGACGAACGACACCACGCTATCGAGCGCCTTCAAGGTCGGCGATCCCTGGCCGGTCGCGAAGGCCGCGATCGGCGCCAGGCTCATGGCGACCAGCGCCTCCGCCGTGGTGCCTTCCTCCTTGGCGATGGCCGGGATGACCTTTGCCAACAGCCCGGTATCGGCAATCTCGAGGGTGGCGGTGCGCAGCCGGCCATCGTCCTGGGCCGTCGCCACCTGGCTCGTCCTGTCGTCGATGCCGTCCATGATCAGGGCCAGCGTCATCCGTGACTGGCCGCGCAGGTCGACCTCGAGCTTCGAGATCGTCAGCACCTTCCTGTCCGGGTCGATCTGGTAGTCGAGGGCGAGATCGACCGGAGCCTTCGAAATCCCGTAAGGCGCCAGCATGGCAAAAGCCTCGTCGTCGCCTGCCATGCCCTGGAGGGCCAGCTTTGCGAAACGGGGCACCAGATCGGGGGATGAATCCTTCGTCAGGCGATCGAAGTCGAGGGCTTCGACCGTCACCTTGTCGATCCTGACCGTGGTTTCCTTGTCGGTCGTTCCCGGAATGGCCGGAATCACGGCCACCACGTCGTTCAGCACGAAGCCCGAAGGGCCCTGTGCGGCGCTGCTGCCGTAGGTGAGGCTCTTGAATTCGAGCTGGGGCTTCAGCTCGCTTTCGAAGCGTTGCAGCCCGTTCTGCGCCGATGCATCCTGGATGAACCCGAACGTCAGCAGCGCCAGCAGCCACGGTCGCAATCCGCATCTGCTCTCCCCGATGCTGAGGGGCGGAAGCCTACCAGTCGAAGGGCGCGACGGCGAGTCGCAGGGGCCTATGCGGCGTGTGGATTGGCCACAAAGGGCCACTGCGTCTTGTCGGCCTTGGTGTAGGGCAGAAGCGACCAGTCGGGCACCAGCGCCCCGGGCGCCGCGACGTAGACGACTTCGCTCGCGATCGGCGCGTAGGCGGCGTGAAAATGCTGCATCGACTTCACCACCACGACCTTCTTGGTCGACGGATCGACGCCCAGCTTGGTGAAGCAGTCGAGGCTGTGGCACTGCGAGCGCTTGGAGTTGACGATCACCGTCACGCCCTCGATCTGCAGCGCCGCGGCGTCGCCGATTGGATTGGTGCCCTTGCGCTTGCCGCCGAACTGGATGAACACGTCCTTCTCGAGCTTCAGCACCGTGGCGCGGGCGTCGATCGGCGCGCCGGACTGCGGCCCGAGCTTGCCGCCGAGGCGGATATCCAGCTCGGCGCCTTCGCCGACCTCGAAGGCAAGCTTGACCGCCCCCGGATCCCAGAACATGGCGATCGCGGCATCCTTCACCTTCTTGTCGAGCAGCGCCTGCAGGATGAAGGTCGAATCCGAGGCGGCCCCGCCGCCGGCATTGTCCGACACGTCGGCCAGCACCATCGGCTTGGGCAGGTTGTGCGAGGAGATGCGCGCCATGGCGGCGTCGAGCGTCACGTAGGGCGGCTGCGTGACCGAGCGCATGGCGAAGAATTCCTGGCCGAGCTCGCGGGCGATCTTCTCGGCCTTGGCCCTGTCACCGTCGGTGACGGCGATGATGCGGCTGCTCATCTCCCCGATGTCGGACCACGGGAAGCCGTGGGCGATCGAGAGCGAGAGCACGCCGTCCTTGCCTTCCATCGCGGAGAGCTTGTCGACGAAGCCGCGCATCGGCTCCCGCGTGGTATGGAACACGCCGATCATGCGGCAGTCCCAGGAGGCCATCACCGGCCTGGTGCGGCCCTCGATGGCGCCTTCCATCACGGTGAACAGGTCGTCGGCCCGGTCCGACACGTCGACATGCGGATATTCCTTGAACAGCACCAGCACGGTGGCGTCGCGGAAGGTGCCGGCGCCGAGATTGCAGTGGAGGTCGAGCTCGACGCCGACCGGCACGTCCGGACCGACGACCTTGCGGACATGCGCCAGCAGGTCGCTCTCGCAGTCGTCGTAGCCCTCGGCGACCATGGCGCCGTGCATGCTGAGGAACACCGCATCGACCGGCATCGCGGCTTTCAGGTCCGACACGATCTCGTCGCGAAACGCCTCGTAGACCTTCTTCACCGTCTTGCCGGCCGGCATGGCGAAGGCGCACAGGCTCTCGACCGTCTGCCAGCCCTTCGCGTCGGCGCGCTGCTTCCACACCGCCAGGGGGGCTCCGAACATCGGCACGTTCTTGCCGTAGCTCGCTTTGCGGAAGAGGCAGGTTTCCTCGAAAAGCTGATGCCCGGTAGGGATGGAGGCGAAGGTGTTGGTCTCGGTGCCGAGACAGGCGGTGAAGATCTTCTTGGTCATGAAGCGAGTGTAGCCCGCCTCAATGCCCGCCGTCGAACGTGCGCGTCGATCAGGCGGCGAGCGCGCGATCCATCAGCGACGCCTCCGCGCCGCCGAGGTCAGCCGTGCCGAATTGTCCGAAGCGGTCGGCGCCAAGCCGCGTGTCGCCATAGAGCGTGGCGAAGTCCGACTTTGCCTCGACGAGCGCCGCGACGGCGGCGATGCGGGCGAGGCCCTCGCACAGGAAGCGCGCGCGGCGCTCGGCATCGGGCGACTTCAGCGTGCGCTCGAGCGATTGCGCCAGCGGCCCGACAGGGAAGGCCTGCGAGGCGGTGCGCACGAGACGAGAGAGCGTGTCCATGCTGGCCTCGGGATGGCGGCCCGCCGCGCGCAGCACGTCGAGCGCCATCACGTTGCCGGAGCCTTCCCAGATCGCGTTGAGCGGCGCCTCGCGGTAGAGCCGCGCCATCGGCAGGTCCTCGGTGTAGCCGTTGCCGCCCAGGCACTCGAGGGCTTCGTAGATCAGCGCCGGCGCGTTCTTGCAGACCAGGAACTTCACCGCGGGTGTCAGCAGGCGCGCATAAGCCGCCTCGCGCGGATCGGTCGCCGAACTGTCGACCGCGTGGGCGAGGCGGAAGACCAGCGCGACCTGCGCCTCCAGTTCGAGCGCCAGGTCGGCGACGACGGCGCGCATCGCCGGCTGGTCGGCAAGGCGGCGCTGAAAAACCGAGCGACTGCGAACGTGATTCAGCGCCTGGCTGAGGCCGAAGCGCATCTGTCCCGCCGAGGCGACGGCGCAGTCGAGACGCGTCAGGTTGACCATCTCGATGATGGTCCGCACGCCCGCGCCCTCGGCGCCGATCCTTTCGGCGTAGGCGCCATGGAACTCGACCTCGGACGAGGCATTGGATTTGTTGCCGAGCTTGTCCTTCAGCCGCTGGAAGCGGATCGCGTTCTGGCTGCCATCGGGCCGATGGCGCGGCATCAGATAGCAGGTAAGGCCGCCCGGCGCCTGGGCGAGCACGAGGAAGGCATCGCACATCGGCGCCGACATGAACCACTTGTGGCCGCTCAGCTCGACATGATCGCCGTGCGGCACGGCCCGGGTGATGTTGGCGCGCACGTCGGTGCCGCCCTGCCGCTCGGTCATGCCCATGCCGAGCGTGACGCCGGCCTTCTCCCACCACGGCAGCGGACGCTTGTCGTACGTGCGCGAGAGGATCTTGGCCTGCCACTTCGCGAGCACGTCGGGCTCCGCCTTGAGCGCGCCGATGCAGGCATGGGTCATGGTGATCGGGCAGAGATGGCCGCTCTCGGCCTGGGTGGCGAGGTAGAGCCGCATGGCACGGCTGGTCAGCGGGCCTGCCGGCTCGCTGCCGTCGTGCGCGCCGCTGTGGATGCCCCAGCCGATGCTCTTGGCCATCAGCGCGTGATAGGCGGGATGGAACTCCACGAAGTCGATGCGGTTGCCCTTGCCGTCCATCGTGCGTAGCCGGGGCGGATTCTCATTGGCCACCCTTCCGAGATCGAGCGTCTCCGCCGAGCCATAGTCCTTGCCGCAGGTCGCGAGCGCCTTCAGGTCGAGCCCGTAGCGTGCCGCCGCCTCGGCGAGCGGCCTATCGGCGCTGAACAGATCGATATCGCCGAAGGCGGGCGACTGATTGAACGAGGCATCCTCGAGGAAACCGGTGCTCATGGCCGAAGTCTACTCCCGTTCGCCGGCGAGGCCATCGTGCACGAGGACGCTATTTCTCCTCCCCGCGCGGCGCGCAGGGAGGAGCATGATCGGCCCTCCGCTGGCCCGAGGCTTGCACGCTGCTGTAAGATAGTCGGGAAAACCGGGAGGGGACATTCATGCAGCGCCGACATTTCTTGCAGGGCTCCGCCATCGCGGCGGCGGCCGGCCTTGCCGCGCCGGCGGTCCGGGCGCAGGCCAAGCCGGTCCGCGTCGCGTTCGGCTGGATCTACAACGTCGAATACGCCGGCGTCTGGATGGCGCTGGAGAACGGCTACTTCAAGGAGGAAGGCCTCGACGTGAAGACCCTGCCGGGCGGGCCGAACGCGCCGCCCTCGCCGGTCACGGTGGCCTCCGGCAGTGCGGAGATCGGCTACGGCACCTGGCTGCCCTATCTCGACGCGGTCAATCGCGGCAACGATTTCGTGCTGGTCGCGGGCACGTTCCCGGTGTCGCCGCTCGGCATCCTCTCGCTGCCGGCCAAGCCGATCCTCAAGGCCGCCGACATCGTGGGCAAGAAGATCCTGGCGCAGGGCCCCAACGAGCGCACCGCGATCGACGCGACGCTGGCGCTCAACAACCTGCCCAAGACCTGGAGCTTCGTGCCCGCGGGCTTCTCGCCGGAGCCGCTGCTCTCCAAGGCGGGAGACGGCTACACCGCCTACGGCACCAACCAGGCGGTCACGCTCGAAGTGAAGATGAACATGGTGCGCGGCAAGGACTTCTTCTTCACCTCGTTCGATTCGATGGGCTACAAGAGCTTCGCCAACCTGGTGTTCGTGAAGCGCGAGTACCTGCAGGCCGAGCGTGCTACCGTGGTGAAGTTCCTGCGCGGCCTGACGCGCGGCTGGACGGAGGATCTCAAGGATCCCGCGGTCGCCGCGAAGCTCGCGGTCGACAAGTATGGCGCCGACCTCGGCCTCGATCTCAGGCAGCAGACCCGCCAGAACGAACTGCAGTTCGAGATGCTTAAGAACCCCGCCAAGCCCGGCGCGCCGCTCCTGGTGCTCGACCGCGACACCATCGCCGGCCCGATGTATGCCGCCGCCAAGGCGTCGGGGCGCGACAAGCTGCCGGAGGTCGACAAGCTCTGCGACTTCTCGGTGATGACGGAAGTGCACGCCTCGCTGAAGAAGAGTTGATCATGGCCAGGACCGTGGGAGCGGCTCCCTTGAAGGCCGACCTGCTGCTGAGCGGCTGCGATGTCGTCACGATCGACGGCAGGAACCGCGTGATCCCCGACGGCGCCGTCGCGGTCCGGGGCAACAGGATCGTGTGGATCGGCAAGGCCTCGGCTGCGAAGCGCAGCGTGAAGGCCGTCTCGACGATCGACGGCTCGGGCCAGATCGCCATGCCCGGCCTGATCGATGCGCACGTCCACACCGCGCAGACCCTGCTGCGCGGCAAGATCGCCGAGATCGACGGCCGCCGGCCGGTGAAGATCCCGGTGTGGTGGAACTATTACGTGCCGTTCGAGAGCATGCTGACGGACGAGGATGTCTATCTCTCCGGCCTGCTGTGCTACGCCAACATGATCTCGGTCGGCACGACCTGCTTCGCCGAGGCAGGCGGGCCGCATCCCGACGCGATGGGCCGCGCCGCGATCGACACCGGCATCCGCGGCTTCGTCGCGCTCAACACCATCGACCAGGGCGACCACTGGCCGAAGAGCATGATCGCCACGACCAGGAAGGCGCTCGGCGACAACGTCGCCCTCGTGAAGCGCTGGAAGGGCAACGAGGGCGGCACCGACCGGGTGCAGGCCTGGCTGTCGCTGCGCCAGATCATGACCTGCACGCCCGAACTCATCGAAGCCATGGCCGAGGCGGCACGCGCGCTCGACGTCAAGATCCATACCCATCTCTGCGAGGGCGTGTACGAGATCGACTATTCGCTGGCCAAGTTCGGCAAGCGGCCGGCCGAGTATCTCCAGAGCCTGGGCGCCCTCGACCGGCACATGCACTGCGCCCACTCGGTGCTGCTGTCGGAAAACGAGATGGACCTGTACGTGAAGCACCGGCCGTCGGCGTGTCATTGCGCGTTCAACAACTATCACATCGGCCCGCATCGCCTGCTCGAGATGTGGCGGCGCGGAATCGATATCGGACTGGGCACCGACGGGGCGGCCTCGTGGGGCCCGCTCGACATCTTCCAGGTGGCGCACATGGCGCGGGTCGGGCAGCAGGCCGTCGCCGGCACGCCCTATGCCTTCCGCAACGTCATGCCGAGCGAGGAGATCCTCAAGGTCGCGACCAACGGTGGGGCCCGTGCGCTCGGCCTGGAGAAGCAGATCGGCAGCCTCGAGGTCGGCAAGAAGGCCGACATCCTGCTGGTCGACCGCACCAATCTCGACCAGATGCCGCTGCAGGACATCTACTTCGTCGCCGCCAACATCGTGGTCGGCCGCGACGTGCGCAGCGTGGTGATCGACGGCAAGGTGGTGATGAAGGACCGCGAGTTGCTGACCGTCGACCGCAAGGAGATCGACCGCCGGCTGGCCGAACGTTTGCCCAAGCTGATGGAGCGCTTCGACGCCATGACGGCATGAGCGCTCTTTCGAATTCCTCTCCCCCGCCAGGGGGAGAGGTCAGGAGAGGGGGTTGCGCACATCGCCTGAAATCCCCTCTCCCCGCCTCTCCCCCTGGCGGGGGAGAGGAGAAGAGAAGATGCGCATGACGGCGCGCTCCGCGATCGACATCGACAGGGTCAGCAAGCGCTTCGTGCTGGCCGGCAGCAAGGAGGGCGTGCTCGCCCTCGCCGAACTGTCGCTTGCGGTCGCGCCGGGCGAATTCGTCGCCATCCTCGGACCGAGCGGCTGCGGCAAGAGCACCCTGCTGCGCCTGGTCGCCTCGCTGGAGCAGCCGACCGGCGGCAGCGTGAGCGTCAATGGCGCCGAGCCGGGGCTGGTGTCCGCGCGGCATGCGCTGGGTGTCGCCTTCCAGGATCACGCCCTGCTGCCGTGGCTCACCGTTCGCGACAATGTCGCCCTGCCGTTCCGGCTGGCCGGCCGCAAGGTCGACGAGGCGTCGATCACGCGCCTGCTCGAGCTGGTGGGACTCGGTGCCTTCGGCACGGCGCGGCCGAAGCAGCTCTCCGGCGGCATGCGCCAGCGCGCGTCGATCGCCCGCGCGCTGGTGCTCGAGCCCGAGGTGCTGCTGCTCGACGAGCCGTTCGGCGCGCTCGATGCGGTGACGCGGCGGCAGATGAATGTCGAGCTGCAGCGCATCTGGTCGGAGCGCCGGATCACCACCATGCTGATCACGCACTCGGTCGACGAGGCGCTGTTTCTCGCCGACCGGGTCGTGGTGATGAGCGGCCGTCCCGGCCGCATCCTGCGCGAGGTGAACGTGCCCTTCGGCCGCCCGCGCGATCCGGCGGTGACGCGCAGCGAGGCGTTCCACCACCTGGTCGACGACCTGACCGCGGCGCTGGAGGCATGAGTTGTGCAGTTTCCTCATTCCTTGCCTCCCCCGCTCGCGGGGGAGGTGCCCCCGTAATCGGGGGCGGAGGGGGTGTGACGCACCATCTCGCGTCACGCCCCCTCCGTCAGCGTAAGACGCTGACACCTCCCCCGCGAGCGGGGGAGGGAGGCTTAAGATGAAGCAGACGCTGCTCGGCGCCCTCGGCATCGCGCTCTTCCTCGCCCTGTGGGAACTCGTCGGCCGCACGCAGCTCCTCGGCATCTCCTGGCCGCCGCTCAGCGACGTGCTCGGCATGCTGACGGATCCGGCGCGCCGGGCGCTGTTCCAGCGCGCGATCGGCGCCACGCTCGAGTCGACGGCAATGGGCTATCTCTGGGGCACCGGTGCGGGCCTCGTGCTGGCGGCGCTCGCGCATCTCGTGCCGCCGATGCGCCGCGGCTCGGACCGGCTCGCCGCCGTGCTGAACTCCGTGCCGTCGATCGCGCTGGGGCCGATCTTCCTCGTGCTGCTGACGCGCGAGAGCACGCCGGCGGCGGTGTCGTCCATCCACGTCTTCTTCATCGTCTTCGTCTCGGTGGGCTCGGGCCTGCAGCGCGCCACGCCCGCTCATCGCGACCTGTTCGCCGTGCTCGGTGCCGACCGGGTGAAGCGCTTCGCCCGCCTCGAGCTGCCCGCGGCCCTGCCGTCGCTGGTGTCGGGGCTGCGGCTCGCCTGGCCGGCCGCGTTGATCGGCGCGATCATCGGCGAGTGGTTCGGCGCGTCGCGCGGCATCGGCATCCTGATCATCAACGCCATGCAGAACTTCCAGATCGTGCTCTTGTGGTGCGCGGTGCTGCTCGCGGTCGGCGCGTCGCTGTTCTTCTACGGCCTGCTGACCCTGCTCGAGCGTGCCGCCTATGCGAGGTTCGGCTGATGCGTCCGTTCCTGGTCCGCCCCTTCCTCATCCGGCTCGTCGAGGATTACTGGGGCATCCTGCTGCTGCTGTTCGCGTGGCAAGCGTGGGTGATCGCGAACGGCTTCAATCCGATCGTCATGCCGACACCGACGGCGGTGCTGCGCGATCTCGTGACCTTCCCGACGGTCTATCTCGGCAATGTCGGCATCACGCTGGCAGTCGCGGTGTTCGGCCTCGTCGCCGGCATGGCGGTCGGCACCGGCCTCGCCGTCGCGGCCTGGTTCTCGCCGATCGCGTCGGGCCTGCTCAACCCGCTCACCGTGCTGTTCAGCTCGGTGCCGGTGGTGGCGCTGATCCCGGTGATCGCCCGGCTGCTGGGCTATGACACTTCGACCGTGCTGGCGATCGTGGTGATCATCACCTTCTTCCCGAGCTTCGTCTTCGCCTCCTCCGGCCTGCGCCAGCCGCCGCCCGGGTCGGAGGACCTGTTCCGCGTGCTCGGCGCTTCGCGCCTCGACCTGCTGCGCCGCCTCGCGCTGCCGGCGGCGATGCCCAACCTCGCGATCGCCTTCAAGCTCGGCGCCGCCCACGCCATCCTCGCTGCGATGGTGGCGGAGTTCCTGATGGGCACGACGGGGCTGGGCTATCTCTTCGCCAAGACCAAGTCCGATTTCCAGACCGAGCAGGCATTCGGCGCCTCGCTGGTCGCCACGGTCATCTCGGCGAGCGCATTCCTCGCTGCCGGCTGGGTCGAGAAGAAGGTGCGCGAGCGGTATACTTGATGACGTTGTCGTCCAGGCAAGGTCCGTGTCCAGTCGGACCTCACCGAACGATCGGACGCAGGCCTACGCCGCCGCGAACTTGCCGAATTCCCAGTTCCTGCCCGGTGCGGCGGCAAACAGCGCTTTGGTATACTCGTCCTTGGGCGAGCCGAAGACCTGCTCGGCCGAGCCGTATTCGACGACCCTGCCCCTGCTCATCACCGCGACGTAGTCGCAGATCTGCGCGGCGACGCGCAGGTCGTGGGTGATGAACAGCACGGCGAGGTTCAGCCGCTGGCGGATCTCGTCGAGCAGCTCGAGGACCTGCTTCTGCACCGAGACGTCGAGCGCGGAGACCGCCTCGTCGGCGATCAGCAGCTCGGGCTCCATGGCGAGCGCGCGGGCGATGCAGATGCGCTGGCGCTGGCCGCCCGAGAACTGGTGCGGGTAGCGGTCGAGCGCATTGGGATCGAGCCGCACGGTCTCCATCAGCTTGCGCGCACGGCCAAGGGCCTCCGCGCGCGACAGGCCGAAGTTCATCGGCCCTTCCATGATCGAGTCGCCTACGGTGATGCGTGGATTCATCGAGCGGTAGGGATCCTGGAAGACGATCTGCACCTTGCGGCGATGCGGCCGCAGCTTCGACGCCGACATGGTGGCGATCTCGGTGTCGCCCAGATACACCTTGCCCTCGGTCGGATCGATCAGCCGGGCGATGCAGCGCGCGACCGTCGACTTGCCGGAGCCCGATTCGCCCACGATGCCGAGCGTCTCGCCGCGTCGGATGTCGAGGTCGACGTCGACGGCCGCCTTCACCACGCGCGCCTTCTGGAAGAACGACTTGCCGGCGTAGGTCTTGCCGAGCTTCTCGGTGCGCAGCACGGTCTGGCCTTCGCCCCGCCCGCCGCGATGCACCGGATGGATCGACGGCACCGAGGAGATCAGCATCCTGGTGTAGCCGACTTCGGGGCGCGACAGGATCTTCTCGGTCGTTCCCATCTCGACCAGCTCGCCCCAGCGCAGCACGGCGACCTTGTGGGCGATCTCGGCGACCACGCCGAAATCGTGGGTGATGAACAGCACGCCGGTGCCTTCGGTCTTCTGCAGCTCGGCGATGAGCTTCAGGATCTCGGCCTGGGTGGTGACGTCGAGCGCGGTGGTCGGCTCGTCGGCGATCAGCAGCACGGGATCGAGAACCAGCGCCATGGCGATCATGATGCGCTGGCGCTGGCCGCCCGAGAGCTGGTGCGGATAGGAGGCGTAGATGCGTTCCGGTTCGGGCAGCTTTACCCGGCTCAGAATGGCGATGATCTTGGCCTTGCGCGTGGAGCCATCGAGGCTGGTGTGGGTGCGCAGCACCTCGTCGATCTGCTCGCCGCAGGTCATGACCGGGTTGAGCGCGGTCATTGGCTCCTGGAAGATCATCGACATGCGCGTGCAACGCAGCTCGCGCAGTCGATCCTCGCTGGCGGCGAGAACGTTCTCGCCTTCGAGCAGGATCTCGCCCCCTTGAGGCTTCAGCGCCTTGGCCAGCAGGCCCATGATCGTGAAGGCGATCACCGACTTGCCCGAGCCGGACTCACCCACCAGGCAGACGATCTCGCCGGGATTGACGGTAAAGCTCACCTTGTCGACGGCATTGGCGCGGTCGGCGCCGGGCGGCAGAGCTACGGTGAGATTGCGGACCTCGAGGACGGGTTTCCTGTTGTCGGTCATGATCACGCCGCCGTCCCGACCCGCGCAGGATAATCCCCGTGCCCGGGAACGCGAAGCCTGCAGTGGAGAGACCTGCTCATGCAGCGGTCGGCGGCGAAGAGCAGGCTCCTCGATTTCGCGTCGCTCCGCTCGGGGTGACGGTGGGTGCTCATACTTTCTTGCTCATCTTCGGATCGAGCGTGTCGCGCAGGCCGTCGCCCATGATGTTGATCGCCAGCACGGTGAAGGCAAGGAAGATGCCGGGATAGAGGATGTTGTGCGGGAAGACGCGGAACAGCGTCCGGCCTTCGGCCATGATGTTGCCCCAGCTCGGGATTTCCGGCGGGATGCCGATGCCCAGGAACGAGAGGGCGGCTTCGGCCAGGATCGCCGCGGCGGCGATGAAGGTCGCCTGCACGATCAGCGGCGCCACGGTGTTGGGCAGGATATGGCGGAACAGCAGGACCCAGGTCGGCGTGCCGACCGAGATCGCGCCTTCGACATAGGGCTCCTCGCGCACCGTCAGCACGATCGACCGCACCAGGCGTACGACGCGCGGCACGTCCGGCACGACGATGGCGAAGATCACGGTGATCAATCCGGCGCGCCAGATCGAGACCAGCGCGATGGCGAGCAATATGCCCGGTATGGCCATCAACCCGTCCATGATGCGCATGATGACGCCGTCGGCCCAGCGGACGTAGCCCGAGACGAGGCCGATCACCATGCCGATGGCGATGGAGCACAGCGCGACGCTGATGCCGACCGCCAATGATACGCGCGTGCCGTAGAGCACGCGGCTGTAGACATCTCGGCCCAGGCTGTCGGTGCCCATCAGCACGGTACGCTTGGCGGTCTTGCCTTCGTCCAGCCGGAAGGTGATCTCGGTGCCCGGCTTCTTGTTGCGCGCCGCGGGATCGATGCGCGTCGGATCGACGGTGCCGAGGAAGGGCGCGCAGATCGCAATCACCACCATGATCAGCAGGATCAATCCGCCGATGATGACGTTGGGGTTGCGGAGGGCAAGCTGCCACAGCGGCTTGCGCTTGGTCGATGCCGCCGAGATCGAGGCGGAGTCTACGATGTCTTCGGGGGTTATCGCGCTCAATAGCGGATCCTCGGGTCGAAAATGGTGTAGCTGATGTCGATCAGGAGGTTGACGACGACATAGACCACCGAAAACAACAGGATGACCGTCTGGATGGTCGGGAAGTCGCGGCTCAGTACCGCCTCCACGGTGAGGCGGCCGAGGCCGGGCAGG
>Ga0182738_1001279_pt1 | contig 31984 bp, 26 predicted proteins | sample eDN5th30CBELigMG_FD_128876 | JGI IMG/M metagenome (GOLD analysis project Ga0182738, IMG submission 128876) | Enriched Miracle-Growth compost microbial communities from Emeryville, California, USA - eDNA 5th pass 30_C BE-Lig MG (version 2)... ...
AAGCAGCGGGCATCCACGATATTTTGACCAAGTCGTTGGGATCCCAGAATGTGATTAACAATGTATATGCCACCATTGAAGGGTTGCGCCAAATGCAGCGTGCGCCTCAGGTGGCCAAGCGGCGGGGTAAGGAGTTGCGTGATCTGGCAATTCCGGCGCCGTTAAAGGATGCGAGTCTATATGAGCCAAGAGAACCAAAATTCATTGCTGAAAGTCAAGTTGACGAAAAGTCCGATTGGAAAGGAAAAAAGCCAGAAGGCGACCGTGGCCGCACTGGGGCTGGGGCACGTGGGCGCGGTCGTAGAGCTCCCCGCCAACGATAGCGTCAAGGGCATGCTCTTCAAAGTGCGTCATCTGGTAGAAGTCACCGCTGCATAGTGGAAGGCAAAAAGCAGGAGAAATAAGATGGAATTATTGTCATTAACCAATATAGCTGCCACCCCTGGAGCCCGTAAGCGCCGTAAACGCGTCGGTCGCGGTATCGGCAGTGGACGCGGTAAAACTTCTACACGTGGCCAAAAAGGTCAGTGGGCGCGCAATCATGTGTTGCCTGGTTTCGAAGGTGGTCAGACGCCTCTGTATCGCCGTTTGCCCAAATTGCGTGGCAAAGGCAAAGGTGCCATGCCGTTGGGTCCGACCCGCCGCTTTTATGCCATTGTTAACGTGGGCGACTTAAACCGTTTTGAGGCCGGAGCCACGGTAGATGCAGCCAGCTTGCGTGAAGCAGGTATCATCAAAGGGCAGCATGATGGTTTGCGCGTGCTGGGTAATGGAACGCTGGAACATGCCGTTACTGTGCGTGCCATTCATGTGACGGCCAGCGCCAAAGAGAAAATCGAAGCCGCTGGTGGCAAGATCGAAATTGTCGAAGCATAAACAAAAAGTACTTTCATGAAAAAGGCGTTAGAACCTCTCATTCTGTCGTGGTCCGTTCCCGAATTACGTAATCGTCTCGTCTATGTCTTAGGGATGATGGTGATTTATGTGTTCGCATTGTGGATTCCGGTGCCGAATGTAGACCGCGGCAAACTGGCGGACTTATTCACCAAAACCGGCGGCCTGCTGGACATCCTGGATGTCTTCGGCGGTGGCGCGTTACATCGTCTTTCCATCGCGGCGCTGGGGATTATGCCCTATATCACGGCCAGCATTGTGTTTCAGGTGCTGACCATGGCCTTTCCCTACTTCAAGGAATTGCAGCAGGAAGGTGAATATGGGCGCCGTAAGCTGGGGCAATGGACGCGCTGGTCAGCCATTGTGCTAACCTTTGTGCAGGCAGCTATCGCGGCTCGTGCTTTCATTGCTACAGGAATCATGGAAAGTGGTACGAACGCTTCCCTTTTCTTTATTCAGACCGTGCTCATTCTCACCGCAGGATCGATGTTCCTGTTATGGATGGGAGAACGCATTACTGAACGCGGGGTGGGGAACGGGATTTCATTTATTATCTTTGCGGGTATCGTTGCACGCTTCCCGCAAATCATGATGCAATTATTACAAACGGCCACCGCATGGCAGTTAATTGCTCTTGCAATTCTTTTTGTGGGCACTGTGGTTGCCATTGTTTTTGTGACGCAAGGCGAACGGCGCATTCCGGTGAAGTATGCTCCTCGCCAGGCTGGTCGGCGAATGGTGCAGACTCAACGCTCCTATTTGCCGTTACGGATGGCGGCGGCCAACGTGATGCCGATCATCTTCGCCATTTCGATCGTGCTCTTCCCCGGGCAGATCGCGCAGTTCTATCTCAAGAGTTTGCCGCAAAGCTATCTGGCATCGCCGGGCGTTGGCTTTACGGTGGCGCAGACCATAGCTGCTTGGTTCTCTCCGCAGAGCTTATTTGCGTCGGTCTTTTACGGCCTGTTGGTCTTGGGGTTCACCTATTTCTATACTGCGGTTATTTTCGATGTGCGGGAGCTTTCGGATAACTTGAAGCGCTATGGTGGTCAGGTGCCCGGCTATGCCCCGGGGCGGCCCACTTACCTGTTTATCAACCGTGTGTTAACGCGTATTACCTTTGTGGGTGGTTTGTTCCTCGCTGCTATTGCCCTTTTGCAGTGGTGGGCGCCGGCTTTGATTCGATTGGATCAGACGGTGGGCGTGTCTACTCTGGTCGGCGGCACCAGCCTGCTGATCGTGGTAGCGGTGGCGTTAGAGATCATGTCCAATCTGGACCAGCAGCTCAAAATGCGCCAGTATGAAGGATTTGTGCGGGAGACGCCTAAGGGCCGACTGTAGTTTGCCGGACACATTCGGGGGCATTTTGCGACTGATATTGCTGGGGCCGCCAGGTGGTGGCAAAGGAACACAAGCCAAGCGATTGGCAAAAGAGTTTGGATTAGTCCATCTGGCAACGGGAGATTTGTTCCGGGCCGCGATGGCGGCGCAGACACCGCTGGGACGAAGCGCCAGGCAATATATCTCGCGTGGGAATCTGGTTCCCGATGACATTGTCAACGGCATGGTGCGGGAATGGTTGCAGCAGCATCAGGGCGTGCAATTTGTCTTTGATGGTTATCCGCGAACTGGGCAACAGGCGGAAGCGTTGGAAAGCATGACCCGGGAACTGGGCATGCCCTTGGAAATGGCCATCGATCTCAAAGTGCCCGATGAGGTCATTGTGAATCGTGCCGTGGGGCGTTTGGTGTGTTCCAATTGTGGAGCGATTTACCATTTGACGTCCAAGCCACCCAAATTGATGGGCGTGTGCGATTTGTGCCGTGGGGTGCTGGAAGCCCGGGAAGACGATCAGCCTTCTACGGTGCGGCACCGCCTGGCGGTTTATCATCGCATCACCGAGCCGGTGCGGCTGTTTTATGAAGTGCGGGGCCTGTTACGTCAGGTCGATGGAGTGGGATCGCCCGAGGAAGTTTATGGGCGCTTGCACTCTATGTTGAAAGTATGATATAATTGCGAACCTTGGGTGTGAAATTTTTCCCCCATTACTACTAAGAGAGAGGAAAACGAATCGCTTTATGGCGAAAGATAAAGGTGTAGAAGTAGAGGGAACGGTGCGCGAGACATTGCCAAACGCAATGTTTCGAGTGGTGCTTGATAACGATCACGAAGTGTTGGCGCATGTTTCGGGGAAAATCCGTTTACATTTTATCCGCATTTTGCCGGGTGACCGGGTTTTGTTGGAGCTCAATGTCAATGATTTGTCGCGTGGCCGCATCGTTTACCGTTACAAATAGAAAATATTGCGTAAGAGGGATTTATGAAAGTACACGCATCAGTGAAAAAGCGCTGTGAACATTGCAAGATCATTCGCCGCCACGGCAAAGTGTTAGTGATCTGCAGCACCAAGAAGCACAAGCAGCGCCAGGGATAATAGGCATAGCAATAGATCAGGGACGGTGGATGGCCAGCGGGTTGACGCGGTTCCGGTTTGAGAAGATAGAAATTCAGGAGAAGGTATATGGCACGAATTGCAGGAATCGATTTGCCCGGAGATAAAAAAATTAAAATCGCCCTCACCTATGTGTATGGGATTGGCAATACCTCAGCACTTCGTATTTTGGATATTGCAGGCATTGAGCCGGACGTGCGCGCACGTGATCTGAGTGAAGAGGATGCCGCGAAACTACGTGAAGTGGTGGCGCGTGAGTTTCGTGTGGAAGGCGATTTGCGCCGCGAAGTCAACGCCAGCATTAAACGCTTGGTGGAGATTGGCAGTTATCGCGGTCTGCGGCATCGCCGCGGCTTGCCAGTACGCGGACAACGCACCAAAACGAATGCACGTACCCGCAAGGGACCCCGCAAGACTGTGGGAGTCAAGCGCAGTAAGAAATAAGGATAGATAATTATGGCGGAATCTCGTTCACGTAGAAGTAAAAAAGCCCCGGCCCGGGGCCGGGCTTTTGTGCAAAGTACTTTTAATAACACCATCGTCACCATCTCCGATGCAGACGGCAATACTTTTGGCTGGGCATCGGCCGGGACGGTGGGCTTTAAAGGCACCAAAAAGGGCACTCCTTTCGCGGCGCAGGTGGCGGCGCAAAATGTGGCGCGCCGTGCCATGGATGCAGGGATGCGCAAAGTGGATATTTTGGTGCGCGGCCCCGGCGGTGGACGGGAAACTGCCATTCGCGCCTTACAGGCTGCGGGAATGGAAATTGGTTCGATTCGTGATGTGACGGCATTGCCGCATAATGGTTGCCGTCCGGCCAAGCGCCGTCGCGTTTAGTAGTAAGTCTGGCACGGGAGAATAGTAGACACTTATGGCTCGTTATCGTGGTCCCATTGGGAAGATTAGTCGTCGTTTAGGTTTTGGTATTACAGAAAAAGGAGAGCGTTTACTCGATAAGCGCCCTTATCCTCCGGGCATGCATGGACATACGCCCAATCGGAAAATGTCCGATTATGGCATCCGGCAGCAGGAAAAGCAGAAAGCGCGTTACGCCTACGGCATTTTGGAGAAGCAATTCCGTAGCATTTTTGAACGTGCCCGCCGCAGTGGTGGTGAAACGGGTTCCGAATTTTTCATACTGCTCGAACGCCGCCTGGATAATGTTATCTATCGTTTGGGGTGGGGCACCACGCGTGCTCAGGCGCGCCAGTTGGTGACGCATGGGCACATTACGGTAAACGGCCGCAAGACCGACATTGCTTCCTACACAGTTAATGAAGGCGACGTCTTGGCAGTGCGCACAGAAAGCCGCAAGCGTGCCTACTTTGCCCAGCTCAGTGAAAATTTACCGACTACCGCAGTGCCCGCATGGTTGTCGCGTGATGGGTTGGATGGCAAGGTCATCGGCCTGCCCCGCCGCGAAGATGCCGAACCCGGTATCAACGAGCAGCTTATCGTTGAATTCTACTCGCGCTAAAAGTACTTTTGGCCTGTTATAAGCAGGCAAGTTGTCCACAGCGGGTTATGCCCGCCCTGCTAATTATGTTTAACGTTTCAGTTCAGCCTCGCATTCGCACCTTGCAACAAAGCGAAAACTACGGCAAGTTCGCCATTGATCCGCTTGATAAGGGATATGGCCACACGCTTGGCGCCAGTTTGCGCCGTGTCTTGCTGACTTCCATCGAAGGAGTGGCGGTCACCGCTATTCAGGTGCAAGGCGCGCAACATGAATTTTCAACCTTGCCCGGTGTCACCGAAGACATGGTTGATGTCGTTTTAAATTTGAAGGAATTGTCGCTCAAATCACTCAAAGGCACGCTCACCGGCCCAGTCGCCGCGCGTATTGATAAGCAGGGTGAAGGGCGAGTCACCGCGGCCGATATCCAGTTGCCGCCCAGTATTCAGGCCGTTAATCCGGAAACCGTTATCTGCACCCTGTCGCGCCCCGATGCGCGTTTTGATGCGGTGTTGACTATCGAATCCGGCAAAGGCTATGTGCCCGCCACAGTGCAGCAGCGCAGCAAGACCATCGGCACCATTCCGGTGGATGCGTTGTTTTCGCCGGTGGTGCGCGTTAATTATTTCGTGGAGCCCACGCGTGTGGGACAGCAAACGGAACTGGATCGCCTGGTGATTGAAATTACTACAGATGGTTCGTTGCAACCGTCAGTGGCCCTGTCTCAGGCAGCGGGTATCCTTATCAGCTACTTGCAATTGTTCCGCGTCGAAGGCGCGGTGGAAGTGGCTCCGTTTGAAGAAGGCCAGGCGCCGCAGTTGCATGCGCGTGAAATCAAGATCGACGATTTGGATTTCTCCAACCGCACCTACAATTGCTTGAAGCGCCAGGGCATTGAAACGCTGGAAGAACTGCGTAATCACGCCGAACCCGAATTGATGAATATTCGCAATTTCGGTCAGAAGTCGCTGGATGAAGTCCATGCTAAGCTGGCCCAATATAAGATGAAATTGCGTGAAACGCCCGCTGAGCCGGAAGAGCTGGCAGTTTAATAACAGGAACAGAAGGTATAAGATAGGATCATGCGACATAAAGTATCACATCGCAAATTAAATAAGCCCACGGATCAACGCCTGGCCTTGCTCCGCAATCAGGTGCAAGGTTTGTTTATGCACGAACGCCTGGTGACCACCGAGGCCCGTGCCAAGGAAGTGCGCTCATTGGCGGAGAAGTTAATTACCCGCGCCAAGGTGGATAATCAGGCTAACCGCCGTTACGTGGAACGTTATATTCAAAAGCCGCCGGTGCCGAGTGAAACCAAAGCCGCCTTTGAAAAGCGTAAGGCCAACAACCCGTTCGCGGTGCGCCGTAGCATCAATGTGAAGGCATATCGTGAGCAGGAACATCCCGAACGCGAGATTCTGGAGAAATTGTTCACTGATATCGCGCCGCGTTACGCCAGTCGGGCCAAGGACGAAGCCGGTGGCAATGGCGGTTATACGCGTATCGTGAAACTGGCGCCTCGCCGTGGCGATGCCGCTTCGCGAGCAGTGCTCTTGCTGGTGGAATAATTCCCATGCGTTTCGTGGCCTGCCGCCTGGCGTATGATGGCAGCGGTTTTCACGGATCGCAGCTGCAGAAAAATGCTTTCACGGTGCAACAGGCACTGGAAGAAGCCATCGAAAAAGTGTGCGGACATCCGGCTCGGATCATTCTTGCCGGACGCACCGATAGCGGAGTACACGCCCTGGGCCAATGCTTCCGTTTTGCAACAAGCAGTAAAGTGCCGGTGGAATCGTTTCCGGCGGCGCTCAACGCGAACCTTGATAAAAAAGTCAGAGTAGGAACGGCGAGAGAAGTGGAAGAAGATTTTCACCCACGCTTTTCGGCCCGTTCCCGCACTTACCGATACTGGATTGAGAATGCGCCGCAGGGCAATGTGTTGTTAGCGGGCACCACGGCGCATTGCCGCGAACCGCTGGATGTTGCAGCCATGCAGAACACGGCGCGCCTTTTCCTGGGACGCCATGATTTCAAAGCCTGGCAGTCGGCGGGAAGCCCCACGGCAACTACGGTGCGCTGTGTGCAGCGCCTCGAGATCCGCCGCCGCTATGAAGTGTTTGGTTCCACTTTGATTGAAGTGGAAATCCAGGCCGAGGCATTTCTCTATCGGATGGTGCGCAATATCGTCGGCACGTTGATGGCAGTGGGGAAAGGTGAACTCACCGCGGATACAGTGCCGCAGCTCATGCGCTCCGGCGACCGGCGGATGTGCCCGCCGCCCGCGCCGCCGCAGGGATTATGCCTGTTGCATGTCGAGTATCAATGGGCCGATTTTTGAGAAGTGCCATAAAAGTACTTTTGCAAAAAGTACTTTTATGGGCATTGTCATTCTCGCCCAGCGCGAGATGTTATTTGTTATATATTTTAGGTAGAGGATATTAGTCGTTAAGACAAAAGGTGTAAGCATGCCAACGTTAAATTTAAAAAGTTATCACGCCAAGTCCGGTGACATTCAGCGCAACTGGTTCATCGTTGATGCCGAAGGTCAGACGGTCGGCCGCCTGGCGTCGCGCGTGGCGCACGTGTTGCGCGGCAAACATAAACCGCAATTCACGCCGTCCATCGATACCGGTGATTTCGTGGTGATCATCAATGCCGACAAAGTGGTTTTGTCTGGCAACAAGCTGGAAGATAAGATTTATTATCGTTCTTCGCCCCGCCCCGGCAACCTCAAGCGCATGGCCGCAGCCGCTATGTTGGAGAAGCATCCGGAGCGCGTCCTCGAAGCCGCCATCACCGGCATGTTGCCGCACAACACCCTGGGACGGGCACAGGCGCGCAAACTGCATGTCTATGCCGGCGCCAAGCACGATCACGCAGCCCAGCTGCCCCAGCCGTTGGATTTTGATAAATTAGGGATTTAAAAGTACTTTTAAGAGTGGAGTAGATTATGGCAGATCCGAATTACGGAACCGGAAAACGCAAAGATGCAATCGCCAGAGTGTGGCTCACGCCCGGCACTGGCAATATCACCGTTAATGGCAAATCGCTGGACCAATATTTTCCGCGCGTTGCCCTGCAGCAATGGGTATGGTCACCGCTGCGCGCCGTGGAAGCGGCGGATAAATTTGATGTCAAAGTAACCGCCAAAGGCGGCGGCATCAACGGCCAGGCCGGCGCGGTGCGTCATGGCATCGCCAAAGCGCTGGTCGGATTAAATGAAGAACATCGCAGCGTCTTGCGCGAAATCGGTTCGCTCACCCGTGACCCGCGCGTGAAAGAACGCAAAAAATATGGACACAAGCGCGCCCGCCGTGGCTTCCAGTTCTCCAAGCGTTAATCGTTGGATATACACATTAATTATAAATTACAAAGAGCCTTCCTTTTGGGGAAGGCTCTTTTTTTGATGGCGACACGCATTTTTTCTTGAATGATCGATGGCTTATGAGTATCAGTTATTCAAGAAATAATGTTTTGTGTGGTACAATGAAGAGAAAGCGATCCTGACAGGATATGAGGAAAAGATGCTTGCGATGGACATGGGCAATACAAATAAGCGGATGCTCCTCAAACGAGGGTTTACATTAATCGAAATCCTCACCGTTTTGGCAATCATTGCCATTTTGTCTGCGATGTTGTTTTCTGTGTTTTCGCGTGTGCGTGCAAATGGCCATAGCGCTGTATGTCAAAATAATTTGCGGCAAATATATTTTGCGCTAAGACAATATACGGATGATAATGATGGAAATTTTCCGTTATACAAGAACCTCGATGGTGACAGTTGGGTTTCCTCATTAGAAGTGTATATCAAGGAAGACCAGGTTTTTAAATGTCCGTCAGTTCCTTTTTTAGAATCTGATTTTTCAGCGGAAGGAAGAGCATATATGAGTGAAAAAACTACTTACTACTACAATAAATGGCGTTTGAATGTATTTAAATATCCAGGTTTCCCTACAAAGGGCATTAAAGCAAATAATGAAGTAGCATTACCATATGACCCCAGTAAAATATGGGTTAACTTTTGTAGAAATCTCCCTAACCGAGCGGTATTCATCTATAGTTCCTGTAAGCGCACAATGACAACTGCGAATGCTACGATGCATTTTGGAGGCACTAATGTTTCTTTTTTGGATGGACATATCCGTTGGTTAAAATTAGGAGCCCTAGCTGAAATTGACTGTTCGAATCCTCCTGTTGGGGATCATAAATAGCCAGAAAAAGGGATTTTGAAGCAATTGATACGGCCAGAAAACCTTGACCACAATATTTTCCTTCATTAACTTACCTGATTATACAGCCATAGTGGCAGCGAATAAAAGTACTTTTACTCGCCGCCACCACCCAACACTTTACGTGGTTTGGGGCCATCTGCCGGGCCTAAGATTCCATCACGTTCTAGTTGATCCACGATGCGGCCGGCGCGGGGGTAGCCGATTTCGAATTTGCGTTGAATCAGGCTGGCGCTCATTTCGTCGTAGCGCAGCACGAATTCCTTGATCTCATCATACAGGCTGTCGCGTTTGTCGTCGCTGCGCGAGCTGCTGCCAGAGTCTTCCGGTTCCGCGTCGATCTCGGTTAAATCCAGGCCGTAATCATAGGTTTCATCGCTGGTGGCATAGTGTTCCTTGACCACTTCAACGACGCGGTTGACTTCATCTTCGCTTAGGAATGCGCCTTGAATGCGGGTGGATTTGCCACCGTTGTTGGCGTCGAATAGCATGTCGCCCGAACCGATCAGCCGTTCCGCGCCCACGCTATCGAGGATGGTGCGCGAATCGACCTGGCTGGCTACTGCGAAAGCAATGCGAGCGGGGATGTTAGCTTTGATGACGCCAGTGATAACGTTGACGCTGGGGCGCTGAGTGGCGACGATGAGGTGAATGCCGGTGGCGCGCGCCAGTTGCGCCAGGCGGCAGATCAACTTTTCAAATTCTGCTGCCGCTGTCATCATCAAGTCCGCCAATTCGTCGATGACGATGACGATGTAGGGCAATTTTTCGTCGTCTTCCTGCAATTTCTTGTTGTAGGAGGCAATGTTGCGCACGCCGCGTTCCGCGAACATTTTATAGCGCCGTTCCATTTCCACGATAGCGCCGCGTAGGGCGCGCACGGCGTCTTTGGGTTCTACGACCACCGGATGATACAAATGCGGAATGTCGCGATAGAGCGTTAATTCCACGCGCTTGGGATCGATGAGCGAAAACTTCACTTCATCTGGTTCGGCGCGGGAAATGATGGAGGCGATGATGGAGTTCAGGCAGACCGATTTTCCCGAGTTAGTGGCGCCGGCAATTAGCATGTGCGGCATTTTCGCCAGGTCGGCCCATTTGGCCTGTCCGGCGATATCTTTGCCCAGCACGAAAGCAAGCTTGGAAGGCGCGGAGAGGAATTCCGGCAAGTCCAGCACATCGCGTAAGCGGACTAATTGTACTTTTTTATTGGGAACTTCAATGCCGACCACGTTGCGCCCCGGCACCGGCGCTTCAATACGCACCGCGATGGCCGAGAGGGCACGCGCCAGATCGCGATCCAGATTGGCAATGGATGCCACGCGCACACCGGCTGCGGGTTGCACTTCGTAACGGGTGATAACGGGGCCGCGTTTGACATCCGTTACATGGGCATCAATGCGGAATGCCGCCAGGGTTTCCTCGACTTGCTGCACGCCTTTGGCCACATCTTCCTGGCTGTCGGTGGCGCGCGCCTGCACGGGGGGATCCAGCGCTTCCACGGCTTCATCGAAATAGGAGGGCAGCGGCGGCCCGTCGCCCACGCGTTTGCGCAGCTTGAGCTGGCGTGGTGTGGCAGGAGTTGTTTCTGTTTTTTTTGCGGAGGCATCAGCTTGCGCGGCCAGCGCTTCCTGTGGTGTTAATTCGTCTTCGTCATCTGAAGTTTCAGTGTTGATGGGGATGGGGTCAGTGGCGGGCGGAGTGATTTCCGGCGGCGCAATCACTTTTGCCGCGGAGACGCTGCGTGGGCGGGGCGTGGTGTCCGGCTCCACTTCGACGACGGCATCTTTTTCATCTTCTTCCAGCAAATCCTGGATGGGCGTAAATGGTGAAGGCGCGGGTTCCGCGATGCGATATTCGGGCAAAGTAGGATCCGCGGACGTATCATCCATAGGCAGAAAAGGACTGCGCGATAGCTGGCGTCTGGTTTTGGGAGTGTCGTCGTAGGCGTCATCCGGCTCGCGTGATAAGGCGCGTGCAAAAGGCGCGGTAAAAGTACTTTTAACCTGTTCGATATGCTGTTGCGGCAGATGGCTGGCGCCGCGGCGCACTGAGCCGCCCAATTTGCTGGCGGCTTCGGCAAAGGAAATCTGGCAAATCTGAAAGACCGCGATGATTGAACCCACCACGATCGCGGCAAAAGCGCCCCATTCCCCCAGGGCCCGGCGCAGCACCCAGGCAATGGAAGCTCCCACCGCGCCGCCGCCGCAGATCAATCCCAGATGCGTGAATTCCTGGCCGCGCGGAATGTACAGGTGAAGCGCGGAGAGCAAGATCAGCAGCACGACGCTACTAATTTTGGTGAAACGCTTGATGTTGAAATGATGCCGGCGCCACATCAGCGAAATGCCGGCGATGAGCATCAGGAAAAAGATCAGCGAGGTGCCTGACCCGAACAAATAGCGCATCGCTCCCACGCCGAGGCGGGGCAGCCAGCCTTCGGCCGACGGACGCAAGGCATTGAACAACAAGATGCCGCTGCAGGCGGTTAATAATAGACCACTGACTTCATAGCGCAGCGGGCCCGCGGGGACCCGTTTGATGGGCTTTGCCGTTGGCTTGGAGGATTTGGAAGATGTAGCGCGTTTGCGGGGTTTGGAAGCAGAGGCTCGCGCGCGCGGACGGCGCACCGGCACTTCCAGTTCCTCATTATAGAAATCGGCGTCGGAAGGATGGTGTTCGGGTAATAGTGCCTCGTCCGCTACGGGAGGTAAAAATTGATCTGGCATCGGAAATATGGCTCCTAATTTTAGGCTGATTACTAATGTTGCTGCGATGAAAGTCCGTTCGTGCTGCCTTGCCCGGCAACCGATGCATCGTATTAATTCTAACTTTTTAGAGAATTAGAAGCAAATAGAACCGCCCGGGAGTGGTTTTTTCTGCTGTTCCCGGAAAGTTTAAAAACGTCCTCCTGTTGAAAAACTCCGAAGTGAGGTAAAATAACTATAGGCAATCACAGTTATCGATTAAATTGCAGGTCACGCATCGTTCAACCGGTGCCGCTGCATTTGTTTAACCCTAAACTGGATACGTGGTATCGTTGAGAAAATGAGAAAGAGGTTTGCCCGGCGCAGATTGTGATAAACCTAAATCTCCTCTATCAAAAGTGAGCAAAAAGTACTTTTGATAATTCTGCCGTAGCTGATCCGGGGCAGGTTGGCATCAGATTCGCAGCCGGGCATAGTCCGACGAAAAATTAGACAGCAGGTGATTAAATGGCCGCAACAAATGGCAAAAAGAGCCTACTTCAGGTATTGGGCGAAAAAGGGAAAATCAAGAGGGAAGTCGCTGTAGAAGCAATGCGCGAGCAGCAGGCGAACCCGGGCAAGGCACTGGAAAATATTCTGGTGGAAAAGGGTGTCCCCGAGGCAGACGTGTTCGAAAGCAAAGCAGATATCTTGCAGGTGCCCTTTTTTGATGGTTCCGAATTTAAGCCTGATCCGGAAGCTTTAGGACTTCTTCCGGAAGACTTGCAAAAGCGCTACAATGCCGTGCCGGTCATTCTCAACGGGAAAAAATTGACCGTGGCGATGGCTAATCCACGGGATGTTTTTATTATCGATGAGATGCGCCAGAAAACCGGTTGCGATATTGAACCTGTTCTCACCGCGCCTTCACACATGGAATTACTCCGGAACGCCTCTTCCTCCAATGGTAATGGCGCCAGCCCGGAAGCCACTGAAACCAGTGGCGTTAACGCCGAAATCGAGGAGTTGCTGGGCAATCTGGCTCCGGTGGAAGTAGATCCCAATAAGAAAAAGGGCGACAGGCCAGGTGAAGAGGAATCCACCGAACGTGAAACTAATTTGAGCCAGGCCGCTGCGATGACCCAGAGCGATACGGCCGAAGGCGCGGCACTGGCAGATGAAGCGCCGATTATCCGTATCGTGAACACGATTTTGATGTACGCCATTCGCGACGGCGCCAGTGATATTCATATCGAACCCCAACGGAAAGGCGTGCGGGTACGTTATCGCATTGACGGCGTGTTGCACGAGCAGATGAAAGTGCCACAATACGTGCTTAACCCGCTGGTCTCGCGTATAAAAATTATGGCCGATTTGAACATTGCCGAACGCCGTGTTCCGCAGGACGGCCGTATCCACGTCAAAATGCAGGATAATGATTTCGACCTTCGTGTTAGTACCTGCCTCTGTCAGTTCGGGGAAAAAGTGGTGTTGCGTATTCTGGACAAGTCCTCGGTGCTGATCGGTCTCGATAAACTGGGGTTATATCCGGAGACGCAAGAGATACTGGAAGATGTTTGTGCCCAGCCGAACGGCATGTTTTTGATCAGCGGCCCCACCGGTTCCGGCAAAACCACCACGCTTTATTCGGCTCTTAACGTTATTAACAGCATCGAGAAGAATACCATGACGGTGGAAGATCCGGTGGAATATCAGTTGCCGGGTCTCAGTCAGGTCAATGTGAACCGCAAGGCGGGATTAACATTCGCCAATGCGTTGCGCTCTTTCCTACGCCAGGATCCGGATATCATCATGATCGGTGAAACCCGCGACCTGGAAACGGCGGAAATCGCGGTGCAGGCGGCTTTGACAGGTCACCTTGTGTTGACCACGATTCACACCAACGACGCGCCTTCCATTGCGACCCGTCTGGTAGATATGGGCGTAGAGCCATTCCTGATTGCGGCTTCGATGGTGGCTGGTCTGGCGCAACGCCTCACGCGTAAAATTTGCCCTGATTGCAAGGAAGAATATGTGCCGCAGCGCGAATTATTGTTGCGTTTTGGATTTGATCCCAAGCTGAATCCGGATGTCAAGTTCTATCATGGCCGAGGTTGTGATAACTGCCGCCAAACCGGTTATCGGGGACGTCTGGGCGTCTATGAAATGATGCGCGTCAACGAAGAAATTGCCGAAATGATCGTGCGCCGCGCTCCGCTATCGGAAGTCAAGGAAGCGGCCAAGGCCAATGGTATGCATACCATGCAGGAAGATGGATTCCGCAAGTGCCGCGATGGATTGACGACCATTGAAGAAGTGATGCGCGTGGTCTTTACGGCAGGTCATTGATCATTTGCCATAAATTTGCGGAAGCCCCTGGCTCGTTGGTTCGTTAGAGTAGTGTAAAAGTACTTTTATAGCGGTTTTATAACCGGGATGGTTTCGAAGGATGGAACCATGTCATAACATTGGTAAGGAGAAAGACAGGAATGGTGCAGAACCCACAAGGTGTGATGCCGGAAGTCGTGCCGGATCCGATGGGCGTTCCGGAGGAAGCGAATCCACAGCAGATTCCGGAAGTGCTGACACGGAACGAGAATGAAGAAAAATTATCGTTGGATGAAGTTCACCTGGATGAATTGCTCACTAAAGTGGTGGAAACGGGATCCAGTGACTTGCATCTGGCAGTGGGACGTCCGCCCTGTGTGCGTTTGAACGGCAAAGTCTATGATCTGAGTGAATATGAATCATTCCGTCCGCCTGTCCTGCAGCGGATGATTTATGATGTGCTAACAGATGAGCAAATTCAACGTTTTGAAAACGAGCTGGAATTGGACTTCGCCTATTCTGCCCAGCATGTGGCCCGCTTTCGTGTGAATGCTTATCGCGATAGCAGTAATGTGGCGGCGGCATTGCGCGTTATTCCCACCAAAATCCCGACACCGGAAGAACTACATTTGCCGCCGGTTATGATGGAATTGGCCCAGCGCCCGCGCGGCCTGATGCTGGTGACCGGGCCTACCGGTTCGGGTAAGTCCACCACGCTGGCGGCCGTCATTGATAAAATTAACCGCTCGCGGGATGAGCACATTATCACCATTGAAGACCCGGTGGAATTTGTGCATACCCACAAACGTTGTGTGGTGAACCAGCGTGAATTGGGACAGGATACCAAATCCTTCAAAAACGCTTTGCGTGCTGCGTTGCGCCAGGATCCCGATGTGATTCTGGTGGGCGAAATGCGGGATAATGAAACCATTCACCTGGCCATTACCGCGGCAGAAACCGGTCACTTGGTGTTCGGAACGTTGCACACCAACTCGGCCGCCGAGTCGGTAGACCGTATGGTGGGCGTATTTCCGTCGGATGAACAGGATCAAATCCGCACCCAGTTATCCAACTCGCTGGTTGCCATCATTTCGCAGCAGCTTTTGCCCAGCTTGCAGGGAGGCCGCGTGGCGGCCATCGAAGTGATGATTGCCAATTCGGCTATTCGTAACTTGATCCGTGAAAATAAGGCGCACCAAATGCATTCCATCATGCAGACGCAAACCCAGATTGGTATGCAGACCATGGACCAGGCTCTGCGTGATTTGTATCATGAGGGCGTCATTACGCTGGATACGGCAATGGCCCGTTCGCACAATCCTTCGGAATTGGAGAACATGATCAATAACATGGATGCGCTGGAAATGGGCGGAGTCAGGTAAAAGATGGGAGAGGGAAACCCAGAGGTTCCCGTCGGCGTCTACTATAAAAGTACTTTTCGCAGCTCACCGGATGTGTAAAAGTACTTTTACGGGCGTTTATTCAAGGAGGCAACAATGCCGGTTTTTGTGTATGTAGCAAAAGACAAAACGGGGAAGATTCATCGCGGAAGAGCGGAAGCCGATAACGAAAAGGCTCTGACCAAGCGGCTGGAAGATTCCGGCTACTGGGTATCGCAGATCACCAAAGATGAAGCATCGTCCAGAAAACGTGGCGGTTTCAAGTTATTCGGCCGCGTTAAACCGGATCATTTGTCGGTGTTTTGCCGCCAGTTTTCCACCATGATTAATGCCGGTGTGAGTTTGGTGCGGTCTCTTCAAGTGTTAGAAACGCAAACCATGAATCAGCGTCTCAAGGAGATCACCGGCGATTTGATAAACCGCGTTGAAGGCGGCGAAACGCTGTCGCGGGCGCTGTCGCAGCATTCGGTATTTAGCCCCTTGTTTATCGGTCTGGTGCGCGCCGGCGAAGTGGGCGGTGTGTTGGATGAAACGCTGGAGCGCCTTTCCATCTTCCTGGAAGCGGATGCCAAGCTCAAACGCAAAGTGAAGGCGGCCATGACTTATCCGGTGCTGGTGATGATTGTGGCCTTTCTCATCGTGACCGGCCTGGTGGTTTTCATCGTTCCCAAGTTCATTGACATTTTTAAAGACTTCAATGTGGAAATGCCGTTGATGACGCAGATTTTGATCAACGTTTCCAAATTCACCACTTCCAAACAAGGCGCCATCATTTTAATTGGTGGCGGTGTGGGATCGGTCATTGCGTGGAAGCAATTCAAACGCACCAAGTTTGGCAAGAGGCTCTACGATAAATATAAGCTGAAAGTGCCGGTGTTTGGAAAACTCAGCCACAATATCGCGGTGGCTCGTTTCACGCGCACACTTAGCACTCTGATTACTTCCGGTGTGCCGATCTTGCAGGCGATGGAAACAGTGGCTGGCGCGGTGGACAACGAAACGTTCTACGAAACCATCATGAAGTGCCGCGCCCGGGTCCGCGAAGGAGATAGCATCGGCGAACCGCTGGCAAAAAGTGGCCTCTTTCCGCCCATGGTGGTGCAGATGGTGAGTATCGGTGAAGAGACCGGTTCGCTCGACCAGATGCTGGGCAAAGTGGCGGACTTCTATGAAATTGAAGTAGAAGCCCAGTTACAATCTTTATCAGCAGCTCTCGAACCGGTGATGATTGTGATTCTGGGTGTTATTGTGGGCTTCATTGTTATCGCTTTGTTTATGCCTATGATCGCTATGGTTTCCTCGTTGTCAGGTGGAGGAAATTAGAAAAACGGGAATTGAGTTCCTGACGTCAATCATATGAGCAGCGAATAGTGGGAAAAGTACTTTTATACCTGCCATTCGCTGCTTTTTATTTATGGAGATGTATCTCTTTCGTTGAATTACCTGCATCATTGCCGGCCTGTATGCCGTTAGGGTGCTATAATAATTGCGTTTTTTTCGTTCATAAACCACGATGTTCCTTCTGGCTCTCTTTATCCTCGGCTTCTGCATCGGTTCTTTTCTCAATGTATGTATCTGGCGTTTGCCACGGCACGAGAGCATTTCCCAACCTCCTTCGCATTGTCCTTCTTGTAATACCCGTTTAAAAACCAAAGACCTCATCCCGCTGCTGTCGCAGGCCTATTTGCGGGGGCGCTGCCGTTATTGTGGCACGCGTATTTCATGGCGCTATTTTGGCGTGGAATTGTGCACCGGCGTTCTTTTTGTGCTGGCGGGCAGCCAGCCGGCGCTGGCAAACCTGTGGCAGGGCGACATGCTTAATGGCCTTCCCGTTGATGGCATGCTGCACCTGGCGCGTGATCTAATCATTATTTGCACGCTGACGGTTATTTTCTGGGTGGATTATGATACCCGCTTAATTCAGTTGGAGTCGGTTTTTCTGTTGGGCGTGGCGGGCGTTTCTTATATGTTCTGGCAGTTCTGGCAGACGCCTGCGGAAGTATTGTGGCATGGCATTCCCGGGGGCTTGCTGGCCATGGCTGTTAGCGCGGCGGGACTGTGGATAGTGCGGCTGATTTTTTCGCTGATTTATGGCCGTGAGGCTATGGGATTTGGCGATGTGATGCTTATCGGTGCCATTACAATCAATCTTGGATGGAACGCCACCATATGGACATTCGTATTTCTTTCTGTTGTAGGAGGAGCCGCGGTGGGAATTATGTTGCAGATTCCCCGCGCTGTGCGAGCCTATCGATGGGCGCGCAACAGAACAGCGGAATCTTCCGTAAAATCCGCCCTAGCATGGCCGCTGGCGCGCCATGCGTTTCGGAAAGGCATTCCGTTCGGGCCTATGCTGGCGGTGGGGGCGATCATCGCACTCTTTTATGGAGCGCCGATTAATCAACGTTACATCAATTCGTTGCAAGGGCCTCAGACGGAGTTGCGGCGATAGAAAAAGCGGAATCATTGTCCATTTGTGGTATAAATTATTGACGCCCTTTTTGCGCAGAAATCGTATAGAATATTATTTTGATATTTAATTAAGTAAAGAAATTGCAGGGGAAAAGTACTTTTAACGAGGAAACATTATGACACGCCATCATCAGAATCGCCCTATGAAAAAAGCCTTCACGCTGATTGAACTTTTGGTTGTCCTGGCCATTATCGGGCTGCTCGCCGCCATTCTTTTTCCGGTATTGAGCAAGGCACGCGAAAGTGGTTATCAGGCAAGTTGTGCTTCTAATCTTCATCAGATTTATCTGGCAGTAGAGTTATATCGGAACGATGAGGGTGGATACCCTGCCTCCCTGGCGGTATTGTTGGGAGATACTGATAATTTGGCAGATCATGCTGCCAGTTCTACTGTAGTGAATACAGGTGGTAAGGGCTACTTTAAAGGTGGAATGAGCGCTTTGGTTTGCGCGGATGATGATACCACTTCTACTTTGCCTCGTTCTTCGTATGGGGATATTTCCGTAGATGTCTCCGCTGGCCCAACGACGGATATGGGCCGTTTTGTCTGGAATTACTGGGGATATCGTGCTGCGGCAGATACCGCGCCCTGTGATGCGGATGACACGCATGGATGCATGGGCACTGAATATCAGCCTGATGATTTAGATGCGTATCCAGCATCGAATCCCACAGCATTATTAGCTCCCGGATATGTAAGCGTTTTTAGCGATGGCAGCCGAAATAGGTTCTGGTTAGATCCTAATTCTGGCTACGATGAGTCAACTAATCCCATCGACGTCACCAAATTGCCAAGACTGGCAAATCGTTTTGCGCCGAAGTCAACTATTATCACGCATTGCGTCTATCATCGTTTGCCCACATCGAACACTTCAGATGCATTTGATATTTATAATACAGACGGTAGTGGCCAGGGTGCGAAAGATATTATTCTTTTGTTGGACGGCAGCACCAAAGTGTTGGATGTGACTACGGATGCTTTCGTTAATCAGGAAGCCTGGGCAGTGCAGCGTTTCTAAAAAGTACTTTTAGATTTCTATTTGAACTCATCGGATATCGTCATGGTACGAAAAATGCCAAAACGCGGATTCACGTTGATCGAAGTCGTTATCGCCCTTGTCATTTTTGTGATAGGCGCATTAGCGGTCATTCGCATCTTTCCTCCCACCTTTAGCGCGGTGCAGAATTCCAGCTATCGGAACATCGCCACACGTCTCGCTGATAGCATTGTCGACCAGATGCGGGGCGAAGGGAGCACTCCTGAAGCAGTGTTCGATACGGACGATACTGACAGTGATGATAATGGTATTCCTGACTGGCTGGAGAGCACCGGACGTAGCACGGTGGAGCTTTCCTGGCAGGATCAGGATGGTGCCGTAGAAGGCACAACGTCTAAAAATGGATCGTTGCCAGTGGGGCCAACGGAAGGTGCCTACGATCAATCCGCGCTCAGTCATTTCCGTTTTGTGCGCGGAGAAGTAAGCGCTGTTCAGAATAGCGATGGCAGTGGTATCGGTGATGATGGTAATCCCGATAGTAATAATCACCCCTACGTACTTACTAATTTTCCGTATACGGCCGCGCCCAATGGCGGGGTGAGGCTCTTTGCCAATCGTGAGATAAAAGGTGTGACTATTGACGCGGAGGGCCGGCTTGATTTCACCAACGCGGATGTCAATGACTCCGCCCATAAACAGCGTCCGCCGGAGATTATTGTCAGTAGCACTGATACGGATAACACCGCTGATAACTATGCCGTGCAGATATATCGCACTGTCGTGCCACAGGGAACAGGTTATGCCGATACGGGAGCACGTTTTTATGTGTCCTATCGGTATGTAGATGGCAATACCGGTAATATTAATAGTGTGATCAATGAACCCATCAGTTTTCCCAGCGACAACGAATGGGATAATGAAGAATCGAGTGGGAACGATGATGTCAATTATGTATTGCAGGGATTATTGCGTAAGAAGTTAGCAGCTAATAAGCCTATTATTATTCCAGGTGCAGTGAGGGTTATGGCTCGCGCTGCTTTTGTGGTCGTTAGTCAGGATGCAGGTGCTCCAACGTTATCTACGATTGTGGAAGGCACGACACCCGCGATACCATTGGGAACCGATCAGGATGCCGGAGACGTGGGATACTTACCAATTCCCATTGTTTATACCAAAAAGGATTTTGATGCTGGCGGTGGCGACACTGTAACCGGCTACTATTCCGCATTTCCTGTTGGCGGCAAGGTAAGTAAGTTGAGTGTTGATTACCTGGTTCCCGATTGGCGGATTCTGCTGGATCAGCAGATGCGGACGAATGGCACGAATACATTTGTCCTGCCGGTTAACATCCTGACCAGCTTTACTCCTAAGGGAGTAGCCGTGGGGAAGAATTTTAACTATCAGCCTGTCGATGCAGTGTTTCCTGCCAGCAGTGTGAAGAATCAAACGGTTACTTATAGTGTGTCTTATCCCACCATTCGCACCGCATACAAAGCGCTCGATCAGTGGGCAACGCAAATCTCGCCTGCCGCACAAAGCTATGTGCCGTTTATAGAGAATACGGCGATTACAAGTTTTCGTGATCCGGGTGCGGATGCGCAACACTATTACTTGCCGCGCGAACCGTGGCGGGAATATTACTGGGCGGCGGGAGCAAACACCCTTTATTTTCATCCCAGCGAAGCGGGCAAAACCGTAAAGGTGAAATTTATTCCCAACGGCGCTACCCAAGCCGTAGACAAGATATTGACGATCAGCAAAGATATTATTCCCACTCCCACCGGAGCGCCTGCTGATTTCGGCAATTTTGCCCCCTCGGGATTTGCGGCGGAGTTGGTCTTAAACGATAGTAGTGGCAATCCGGTGAATGCGAGCGGCATACTGGGTGTAACAGGCATGAGTGTGCTGGCACGCACGGCATGGCTTAATGGCAAGAATTATGCGCAGGCCATTTCCACCGGATATCGGTAGAAACGGCGGTTGGTTTGATACGTCTTAAAAGTACTTTTATGAAACCTATCAGTCACAATTTGCAGCGGCGCAGGGCAGGATTCACCCTGATTGAACTATTGGTGGTGCTGGTGATTGCCGCGGTGCTGGCTGCGGTCACACTGGGCGGCTACAGCGCCATGCGTTCCAGCAATGCGCGCACTTCCTGCCAGGCTAATATGGCGCAGATATACCGTGCCATGCGGCTGTATACGGCGGATTATAATGGTAATGCACCGTATTATGATCCGGAGGATCATTTGGGGCAAGGTGCTGGCATCGGTCTGTGGGCATTATATGGTTTTGCCAATGGCTCAGATGAGTTATCCGATGTGGATGTAGAGCCGGAGAGACGGTATTTGACTAACCCAAAAGTATTCCATTGTCCGGCAGATCGCGGGAATACCGATGATATTGATAACGATCAACTGTATGAGGATGATTCACACTCCATTTACAATCAACGGTTTCTGTCATATCAGGTGAGTGATAGTGGATGTCAGGATCCCAGCGATTCCACATGTAGTGGAGCTTATACAGGAGGAGAACAATCCACGTATAACCCCATACGTAAAGTCACTTATATCGGTCTTGTAGATAACGAATGGCAACACCAATTACTACACTATGTAAGTAAATCAGCCACACATCTTGAAATTGGACTTGAATTACGTCCACCCACTGACGATACGATTGTATTCTGGTGTCCGTTTCACCGCAATCGGAATGGTGGAGGCGAAGATAACGTGTTGTTTTGGGATGGCAGTGTGCGATCGATCCCGGTGGAGCAGGATGGTGCTGTGGGCTGGGAGCGCCAACCAGAATTTTAATGATTGAAGCAACTTATAAAAGTGCTTTTTGAGAACAGGACATCAATACTGAATGGGAACCATGATGCGACATTTTAAATCCGTCATTCACGCGCAATCGGGAATTCAGAAGGCAGGGGGTAGGCAGCGAAAAGTTTCACGGCGCGCTTTTACGTTGATCGAAATTATGGTGGCGCTTGCCATCTTCATGCTGCTCCTGGTCATCATCCTGGTGCCTTTGAATATGGGGATGAATCTGTTGCATCTGGGCAAAGCCAAGGCCGATGTGCAAAGTGCCTCCCAGCAGGTTATCGATCAAATGCGCGGCGATTTGACGCGCGCTATTTATGTGTATCCCAATGCAAGTATCTATTCGGTGACGGGAAATGAAAATGCTCCCAAGTATCCTTACGGTGATATTTCTCAGATCGATGAAGTAGCAAATCCGCCTGGCACCACCAATACGAATCCGGTTCCGGTGGAGCCTTATTTTAAAGGTGATCCCTGTGCGGGCGGTTTTGATCCCGAAACAGATCGAGTGGAAAATCTGGCACGTATCGATATGTTGATGCCGGCCATGGATAATGGCAGCATTCTAAAGCCGATCGTGCCGGGAACTTATCTGGTCACCTATTATGCACGCCGCCGGGATGTCGACAAAGCCTATCATCCTATTGATAATCCGATTCTCCTGTTTCGTGCTCAGGTCCCGTTCCGGGGCGATCCCACCAATCCCGATTTGCCCATTGGAGCAGACGGGGCGGCGCTGGCAACTGCCGCGATTACTACAGCTAATACGGTGAATGCCAATGTGTATAATTCGCGGTACGCAAATCTCGCAGCCTGTGGAACGGGGAGCAGCCGCAGTGTTGCCTGGCTGACGGAAGATGAAAATACGGGAGAACCCAACCTGGAGCCGCTGACGGATGAAGATGGCGCGGCCACTCCTGCCACCGCTTTTAACTTATACGGTAGTCATGTTTCGGTGGTGCCGCGCAATATGGGATTGGTAACGGGTGTGAATTACAAGGGATATGCCGGCACCACGATGGTTACCACATTCACACCTCCCAAAAGTACTTTTGTGTGCGCTGATACCAATGGAGATGGAATTGTTGACCAAGTCTCTATTGACTTGCGGTTAGAGACCCTTGATTCGGCCGGTGCGGAGCCCAAAGGGCAGAATATCGGGATGAAGCAGGTTGTTGATCTTCCCAATGTGCGGGCGATCACAGGAATTCGCTAAAAGTACTTTTGTGTGCCACTCAAATTGACATCCGGATGATTTTGCATAAATAAGCAACCACACGGCAAATAGCTCGTTTAGATAATTACTGTTACGTTAATGGGCAGACGGTAGGAATTCATATGCATAATAACAGCAAGCTATATCGAGTAACGATTTCTAAGTCACACCGCAGCGGTCAGGCGCTTCTGTTGTCCGTCCTGATCATGGTTTTTATTGTGTTGTTGGGAACGACCTTTATTTCGATTGTGGCATCCAATATGAGTAATACCGCCCGCACCGGCGCCAAAGACGAAGCGCGCCAGGCGGCAAAAGCGGGTGTCCTGTTTGCGGACAAGCAGCTTTCGGGTAGTGTGGATGGTTTGCGCTGGCGGCCCGATCAATCCACCACAGGAAGCACTTATTATTACACAGCTTTTGATCGTGCTCAGGGCTGGAGCCAGGAATTCTACGATAGCTTTCTGCCGACAACAACCACGCCCACTCCTGCCAAGGCGCGTTTTGTGAAGTACCCCAATCCTAACGGTGATTCTGTTGCATCGGCTCAGAACACATCGAATTTCATGTTGCGCGTCTCACAGGTGGAAAGTGGCGATGCGGACGTTGCAGGTGATACCAAGATCGGCGATATCCGCATTGAATCGATCGGTTTTGCCAGCGATGATTTAACCGCATACTATCGCGTGGTGGCATATAAAAAGGGCCCGGCTAATAATCCATTGACCGCGGCGATGCGCTCGATTTCCAATTGGAATTTCTCATCCGGATCGGTGCCACATGCCACCATCATTAAATCGACGAGTGACACGGTATTCACGATTGCCAACGCGGAATCGGAGGGACTTTTAAATAACGATGTAGTGACAGTGTTTGATCCGGTAACGGGGCAGGTAGGTAATGGAGAAATAGGCAGCATTACCACTAATACTAATGTGCCTTACCCTACAACATCAACAGTCACGCTCAAGGCGGCATTAGATTTCACGCCAAGTCCGCGATCGATCATTCAAAAAGCCAGTATCTTTGGTTTTCCCGATAGTTTGCAGGTTCAATTTGATAATGCAACGGATACTCCGGTGAAGTTTCATGTTTCTGCGGCTAAAAGTTTGGCGGGAAATAATGTAAATACGGCTGGTAGCGTTTGGGTGAATGGTGGATTGATCTGGTCAGGAACCGATTTTCTCACTCACCTTGTTGCAGACACTCCCGGTAATGTGGGCAGCAATATCAAGGTTTCGGCTGTGTTCACCAAGACCACGAATGCGGATGTCAAAGCATCCGCTGGTGATGCAGCGACCGCGGTTGATATCCCTGCCAGCAGTGCCGATGCCAATTACAATACCAACGCGCTTGTTACCGCCAAACTCATTGAGGATGGAGCGAACCGGTTGAGCGGTTCATCTGCTCCCACGCGTCAGGTGAAAGAATTCACTCCTCCGGATATTACGGCTGGTGGCGAAGGTTTTGGCCGTTATCGTCAAATGACGCAGTATTCCCCATCCACCGTTGCAGGAATTCCGCAGGGGGCAGCCTATGGATATGGGCAGGGTATCTATATTAATAATCCGCAGGATGTGGAGAAAAAAGATAATTTGGCGGCGATGACCCAGAGCGATCTGCAGAAGTTATGGTATGATGACGGCACTATTAATTCCGAAGGGTTCCAGAGGGCGCAAGTGCCATCCAGTGCCAGCGCCACGAATAAGTCATTGGAGCAGCAGCATATGCGTGGCTGGGTTTCGCCCGATCAGTTCGTGCCGCGCGGCGCCGAAGTGGTTATCAATAATGATGCCACGATTACCATCAATCTTGATCCTCTGGCGGATAATACTGCCGGCGATTACGCGCATGCCAATTTTGCCAGCGGCAGCCCCACTCCCAATCCTGTCAAAGCTTGGAGAAATCCAGATGGATCGTTAGCTGGAGATTCTGCCACCGGGGGAGTTTATAGTCGCACTATAGCATGGCCAGCCAATGGTACTATTTTTGCCGAAGGCAATGTTCGCATCCGTGGCGCCATCAATGTGACGGCCGGTGGTTCGCCAGCGCCCAGCAGCTTAACGGTTGTTTCGATGAATAATATTTATATCGAAGGATCGCTGAAGTTGGATGGCAATAAAAAAGTACTTTTACTGGCGAAGAAAAACGTTATCGTAAATCCGACCCTCGCTTTGGCGCCGGTGCAAGCCGTAACGACGCTGAGCGCGGATGCTTCGGGTGCCACTGATACGATCAGTGTGAACAGTACGGCGAATTTCAAAGTAGGGGACTATGTCACGTTCGCCTATGGCAATGCTCCGGTGAAAAGGATTGTATCACTTGGAGCCGATTCCATGACGTTCGATTCGCCGATGACAACTTCTACTTCTGCAGCAAGAGGCATCGGATATCCTGTTTATACTGCCTTTGATCCTCGGGCTGATTCGGGTTACTATACAACAGGTTATACTCAGCGCCCCTATAACACGGCCATTCGTTTAACGCGTCAGAGCGATGTGTTACAACGCCGCGCCTGGTTCGCACCGGGCAATGCGCCGGCCAATCTGCGCCTGGCTTTCCGCCACAGCGCGCAATACAAAAAGGCGTTGACGTTACAGATGAATGAGGCACTGGCGAAAGGTGTGCCCAGCACCACTGATGACGCGCAGAAACATACGGATTTAGAATTAGCTGCCGTTACCAACAAGGCGCTGGAGCAGGCCTATCAGGGCCAGTCTGTCATCACTCCAGGCCCGGATACGGATAACGAGTTGCGTAATAAGTATTTGAAAATCAAATATAACGAAACTTCCTATGTAACGGATTCTGGTGGTAACGAGACGGCTACTACCAATGTCGATACCGACCTGTTCGCCGTTGATCGCCTGAAGGCGAATCAAGATACACATAGTACGGGTTCGTATCCTTATCAAGTGAATGTTGGCGCCCCGGATGACCGTTATGCGGCAGCGGATGTGTCGTTGGGACATTTGCTGAAACAAATGATTGATCGTCATGCCACAGTAACAACGACTCCGACAGCGTCGCTGACCTATGACACGACGCACTGGCGCTATGGTGAGCTGACTCCGGATGATGCAACCCAAACCATCACGGGTATTAATGCCGCGGGAGCGCGCATTGAAAATAATTATTGGAACATGTTGAATGGCTATGAGAATATAGACGGCACCACTGCAGCGAATAAGTTTGATACAGGCGATACTGGTGTTGTTGGTAATAACACGAAGCCCCGCTATTATTTCATGGCCAGCGTGGGTAATAAAGCCAACTTTACAACGAATCCTCCCACCACGCCGCCCAATGTTATTAATCCTGATTTTGGTGATGCGGATACCAGCACCATGCCATTGCGTGAAAGCTATTATCCTACACCGGCGGATGGATTCTCCATTCCGATGGCCACTTCAGTTTGGTTGTGGATGAATAACCAGCAGGCGATTTTGACGGATAATGTGTTTAATACATCGTTAAATTCCTTCGGCAATGTGTTGCAATTCGGTTTTTCGCCGTTGTTTGTCAATCGTGATGCAGCCGGAGATCCGATTGTCACGGATGCTCCTTATGCCGATTACGCGGATTGGGAAGATGCCTTGACATCAGATCAGTATTTTTATCAGCCCCGTAATATCACGACAGGAGTAGGGGTGGAAAACATCACTAACCCCAGTGCGGATAACCACAACGATGCCAATTATAAGACGCAGGCTGAATATGATTCATTGAAAGCAGGAAACTTTAGAGTGCATTATACGCTGGACAGCCGGTTGATTGAGAATGTGGCGGCAAATGGGAGTGCGGATGGGAGTAATGACATTGCGATGAGTTTGGACAATGCCTTGGTCGATCCGAACCGGAATTATACGGTTCAGGATTACTTCACCGCAAAGACGGGATATGATCAGGATTTGGATAAATTTGCGAGTATTCCGTATTACCGCCTTTCTAATCTTAAGTTGCAGCAGGAATCAGTGGACAATTCAACGCATGAATTAGGCCAATTGGGTACTGCCAAAATGTTCGATATCAATGCCTATGTTTACGCACAGGAGGGGGGCTGGCAGATAATTCCGGGGACGTATTTTGATGCTGACGTTAAAAACGGAGAAGATTTGAACCGTGATGGAGTAGTTTCACAGGGTGAACATGCAGCCGCTTACCGTTACCATCGTTACAATTATCAGATTGTATTTACTGGCGCGATTATGGAGAATCAAACTGCAAGCATGGATCATGTCAAAGCCTGGACGGATAAGTGGGCAACGGTGAAAACATTAGACGGAGAACAAGTTTCAACATTTTTATCGAAGCCATTGGTTAACGATTATAATTCCGATAATCCACACGACAGCAATTTCAACACCATTCTGTATTATTATGATCCTACAGCAGCATCCGGGGTGTTGAGTGATGATCCCGGTTTCCATGCGCCGGTCGCTTCGGGTGGTTTGATTTATCAGGGATAAACGGTTATTCCAGAATAGAGCGATAATGCCGACACACTGTAAAAGTACTTTTACAGTGTGTCGGCATTTCTTTTTGGGAAAAATACCCACGCGAGAGTAGTTGCGGAATGAGAGAGTTTGCATTATAATATGTAGTTGCCCCATTGGGCAGTTTTATTGCTACGCCACTGCGTTTTACGTAAGTGCCTGTTGGCCGGTAATGAAGTGGCGCTTTTGGTCTATGAGAGTTAATTACACACATTTCCATTTCTAACACTGCATCACTGGTGATATCACATTAAATCATTCTTCATCAAAAAGTACTTTTGTGAGGAATGTTTTGGCGTGTCTGTCGGGCGTGCCGGGATGGAGTGTTTGCACTTTTAAGGAGAGCTTAATGGCGCAGGATACATCGAACACACTTTGGATTAAACAGGCGAAAGGGGAGCCGCGGACGCTGGGGATAGGACGGCCTATTGCCAGCAGCACACTGGTGAAGAGTGGCCAGGATCGGGAGTATTTGCATCAGTATGATTACGAATCTATCCCGAATCTGGTGGAGATGCAGTTGCAGTCTTACCAGTGGTTTCTGGATACCGGATTGAGCGAGTTGTTTGAAGGTTACAGAAAGATTCGCGATGATGCCATCAATAACCTGTCGCTGGAATTCCTGGATTACACGCTGGGCGAACCCAAGCATTCGCCGGACGAATGCCGTGAGCGGGATTTGACGTATGAAATGCCGCTCAAGGTGAAAGTGCGTCTGGTGCGGGTGGAGCCCAACGAAGTGAAGGAATCGGAAGTGTATCTGGGCGAAGTGCCCTGTATGACCAAGCGCGGCACCTTCATCATTAACGGCGCCGAGCGTGTGGTGGTGGCGCAGTTGTCGCGTTCTCCGGGCGCTTATTTCAAGGAAGAAATTTCTTATTCGGGCCGCCGCTTGTTGCAGATGCAGATTATTCCGCAGGAAGGCGCCTGGATGGAAGCCGAAGTGACGGAAGAATCCACCAAGGAAGCTCCCATTGCGCTGGGCGTTCGCATCGGCCAGTCCAAGCGCATGCCGGTGACGACATTGTTGCGGGCGTTTTCTTCTATCGATGAAGCGCATCCCAATGCACAGGGCACCGAACCTTTATCACCCCGTTCGCCCAAGTTGGAAGGGCGTATTGTGGCGGAAACTGTTGTGGACGATGAAACCGGTGAAATCCTGGCAGATCGTGGCACGGTAGTGGAAGCGGATGTGCTGGAGCGGATTCGCGCCGCGCACGTTTCGTCTGCTATTGAGGTCGAAGTGCCACGCACCCAGTGTTCCACCACACGCCAGATACTTGATTTGTTTGCCGAACGTAAAACACTGGATGAGAGCCAGATTACAACGGAGTTCCTGGCGGAAAAGAGTGGCGGCGAAGAAACCTATCCCTACTTTCTGGCCAGCGATCTGGTTGACCCCAAAACGGAAAAAGTGGTTTTGCGTGAATTAACGCACCTGGGGCCGGTGGCTATTGAGAAGATTGCTGCGGTGACTCCCACCAGCCTGGATGTTTACGAATGTCCGCTGATCTTAGCGGGTGCTCTGGTGCTGGACAAGGTGCGCGACGAAAAGAATCCAGATGAAGAGCCTTTTGCGGTGGAGCAGCTGGCTTTGGCGGAAGTGCACAAAATGTTGCGCCCCGGCGATCCGCCGACGCAGGAACAGGCCCGTTCGTTGCTGCGCAGTTTCTTCTGCGAACCCACCCGATATGACCTGGGGCGCGTGGGACGCTATAAGCTGAACGGCAAGCTCGAAGTTAACGTGCCGGAAGAAAAGCACACGCTGACCATAGATGATTTAATCGGTGGCATTCGTTATCTCATTAAGATGGAAGAGGGCAGCGATGATAAATATAACCCGGATGACATTGACCATTTGCGAAATAAGCGGGTGCGCGCGGTTGGCGAATTGCTGCAAAACCATTTGCGCCAGGCCATGCAAAAAGTGGAGCGTGTGGCGAAAGAACGTTTGGCCAGCACGGATCCCGATCAGGTGACGGCACAATCGGTTATTTCCATTAAGCCCATTACGGCTGCAGTACGTGCTTTCTTTGGATCGGGCCAGTTGTCGCAGTTTATGGAACAGACCAATCCGCTGGCGGAACTGGTGCACAAGCGCCGCATTTCGGTGCTGGGGCCGGGCGGTTTGTCCCGTCAGAGCGCCAAGCTGGAAGTGCGCGACGTGCATCACAGCCATTATGGCAGGGTTTGCCCCATTGAAACGCCGGAAGGTCCCAACATCGGGCTGATCAACAGTCTGGCTACTTTCTCGCGTATCGATGAATTCGGCTTTTTACAAGCGCCTTACCGCGTGGTCAAAGATGGTAAGTTGACTGAAGAAATTCGCTACCTGTCGGCTGATGAAGAAGAGGGCGTGACGATTGCTGCTGCTTCAACCCTGGTCGATAAGGATTACAATATTACGGAAGAACTGGTGCAGGCCCGGCGTGGCCCTTCGCACCCGCTGGTGCCCAAGGCAGATGTTGAATATATGGACATTTCGCCGTTGCAGGTGTTCTCTGTCCCTACGGTGATGATTCCCTTCCTGGAAAACGACGACGCCAACCGCGCTTTGATGGGTGCCAACATGCAACGTCAGGCCGTGCCGCTGGTGCGTCCGCAGGTGCCGTTAGTGAAGACTGGTATCGAGCGCCGCGCCGCGCATGACAGTGCCTCTGCTGTTTACAGTGATGTTGATGGTGAAGTGAAAGATGTGACGGCTCGCAGCATTACCATTCAGGGCTATGACGGGGAAGAAATTTCCTATCCGTTACGCACCTTTGTGCGGAGCAACCAGGCGACCTGTATCCATCAGAAACCTATTGTCTACAAAGGTCAGAAGTTGCGCGCTGGCGATCCGATTGCGGACGGAACATCCACCAGCAATGGTGAGTTGTCACTTGGCATTAATATGACGGTGGCCTTCTCTCTCTGGGATGGTTACAACTATGAAGACGCTATCATCCTGAGCGATCGCGTGAGCAAGCAGGACATGCTGACATCGATTCACATCGAAAAGCATGAAATCGAAGCGCGCGACACCAAGCTGGGGCCTGAAGAAATCACGCGTGATATTCCCAACGTGGGCGAAGATCAGCTGAAAAATCTGGACGATAACGGCGTGGTGCGAATTGGTGCGGAAGTCTTTCCGCAGGATATCCTGGTGGGAAAGATCGCTCCCAAGTCGCAGGGCGAATTATCGCCGGAAGAGCGTCTGGTCATTGCCATCTTCGGCCGCAAGGCAGAGGAATCGCGCGATGCCAGCCTGCGCATGCCGCACGGTGAAAAAGGAACTGTCGTCGGCGTGCAGACGTTCTCGCGCTATAAGTACTTTTCACCGCAATATTATGCCAAGTTGCTGGAAGAGGGGTATTTGGATGATGCTGCCAAGCGCGCCGCGGAATTCACCTTTGTCAATGATCTCGATCAGTTGGTCTGTCCGGTGACGGGCGGCCCGCTGGAACGGGTGCAGGGCGATGACCTGCGTGCCGGCACCAATCAGATGGTGCGCGTCTTTGTGGCGCAGAAGCGCAAGATTATGGAAGGCGACAAGATGGCGGGACGCCACGGTAACAAAGGCGTGGTCTCCAAAATTTTGCCCGAAGCCGATATGCCGTTCCTGCCGGATGGCACGCCGGTTGACATTATCCTTAATCCGCTGGGCGTTCCCAGCCGTATGAACATTGGACAGATTTTGGAAATGCACCTGGGATTGATTGGCAAACATTTCGGCACCAGTTTCATTAACCCGGTATTTTCCGGAGCACGTGAACCGGAACTCTATCAGGGTATGGCTGAAGTGGCTGAGGAGTTGCGTTTGCTGACCTTGCGCAACTACATCGATACGGAAATGGAGTTAGAGGGTGAAGTAGAAAAAGCTGACACTTTTGAAGGCACTTTCACCAACTTTATTGCCGCGTTGAGCAAGCAGAGCGATGAGAAACTCAACGAACTCGGTGAGCAGATGAACACTGATCCGGAGGAATTTGAGCGCAGTGACCGCAATCGCAAGGCCGATTTAATTGCTAAACGGGTGCACGACATCGCTTTTGAGCGCAGTGGCTTCGATCCGGAAAAGGGCAAGTGCACGCTTTACGACGGGCGTACCGGTGAACCGATGTTGCAGCCAGTCGCGGTGGGCCAGGTTTATATGATGAAATTGCATCACCTGGTGGAAGATAAGATTCATGCGCGTTCCACTGGCCCATACTCGCTGGTAACGCAGCAGCCTCTGGGCGGTAAAGCGCAATTTGGCGGACAACGCTTCGGTGAAATGGAAGTGTGGGCGTTGGAGGCTTATGGAGCAGCCAACATTCTGCAAGAGGTATTGACCATCAAATCCGACGATGTCAGCGGCCGCGTCAAGACTTATGAATCGCTGGTGAAGGGTGAAAGTGGCCTTGAACCGGGCGTGCCCGAATCCTTCAAAATCCTCGTCAAGGAAATGCAAAGCCTGGCGTTGCAGGTGGAAGTGGAAGATGAGGATGGCAATGTGATGGAAATCAAGGAAGTGGAAGAAGAGTTCGAGCGTTAAAAGTACTTTTAG